>Ga0160423_10000603_pt1 | contig 29582 bp, 28 predicted proteins | sample CRUFie14St8metaG_FD_108191 | JGI IMG/M metagenome (GOLD analysis project Ga0160423, IMG submission 108191) | Marine microbial communities from the Costa Rica Dome - CRUD Field 142mm St8 metaG | ecosystem: Environmental > Aquatic > Marine > Oceanic > Photic zone | place: Costa Rica: the Eastern...
AAGGGGTGCGCGTGCCGAGGTGGCGATAATGAGCACGCCCATGTAAAATGCTACAGCGAATTTGCCCGACGGTCGGCTGCTGTCCCAGGGTCGGTCACGCGAGAAGAAGAAGAAGCGGCATCGATGTCATGGCAGATATGCCCAACATGCAATCAAAATTTTACGGGCCCTTTTAGGCTCTCGCTTGCTGTACGGCGGCATGAGCTGTCAAAAACTATGCCCCTGAATTTGAAGACGTGGTGGGAAAAGTGTTCGGCCATACTTTTGCTCGGGCAAGCATACTGGTATGCGAAACAGGTGCACAACGCATACGCCGCATTCCAATCCGGAGTGTCAATGATGAAGAAAACGCACGACATGTTTTTGACGTGCGCCACCGATACGCAGTGGGATGCTGATTCAAATGCCAACGATACCATGTGGGTCAATCTGCTTCACGGCTGCGCTATGTCGTGTCTAAAGATGGGGCAAAAGGCTAAAGCAATCGACATTTACCACGAATTAGTGCGGGAGTGTCTGAAACGATATCCATTGCAATCTGTTCGGGTGCAGCATTTAAAACTGGCGTTGGTGCGGGCCCAGCTGAGCGCAAATTCGCCGCATATGACTCCCGAAAAAGCCGAGGCAGTATTCATGGATGCATTGGCTGTGTACATTAAGACGTATGGCAGAAACCACCGAAGTACGTTGAATGTGGCGGAATTATGGTGCAGATTTAAGCTCGGAACTCCGGTGAATTGTATTCCATCCAACGCTGACTGTACAGAAGCCGATGCTGCGAGGGTGGCTGAAACCGCCAAAGACATTTGGGAGCAACAGAAGCAATTGCTTGGAGTCGAACACCCCGATGCGATGAATACGATGACGACGTATGCGGCAGCAATGATTCGGCTTCGGCGGCCTGCTGATGCTCTGCGTATGATTCAAGGGTATGTACCGCGCCACCCGGTTCTGTATGTGCTTGAGCGTGAAACGGCTCGAGCTAATCAGTTACGCCGATCCGAGCGGCGGGCGTCGATGGTAGCCACCAAGAGTATTTCTGAACTATTTAAATAAAACAATTTAATGCTGCACGTGGCGCAATAAAATAAACACAGAGATGGTGCCAGCAGGGTTCGAACCTGCGCGGTACGTTGTACCAGGAGATCTTAAGTCCCACGCTTTAACCACTCAGCCATGACACCGTCGGTGCGCATACGGTCGCCAAATTTTATTTTTAATTACTACGACGGTCATGAATCTTGATTTTTATACCTCGGGCACATTACTCGACTGAGTCGTTAAATGCCCGTAACATTGTCCGGGGCGGGAATGCTAAAATGACTGCCACAGTCAGAAGAACGGTGTACCGCGAAGCTGTTCTTGCCCATTTTTTGACCGGTGTACCACGTTGGTCTTTGCCGTTGTGAAAGAACCTGATAATGTATTCCGAGCCAAAAACGGCCATAATGTTTGTCATATTTCTCACTCGCACAATGCCGGGACCTGTGCTTTGAATCGTCAGGCGTCCTCCCGCATCTTCTAAGGAGTCCAGCACGGTGGCGATTGTCGGCAGCAATGTTGCATTGTTTTGAATGGTGAGGGTGCCAATGATGTTGGCCACAGCCACATTGTGTCCATAGTGCGTTTCAATGCGGACGTTGCCGCGGCCCACAAAGTCCCTTGGATGTTTCTTTTTTGGTACGGGTGTTATCTGAGCAATGCAGAGTTCGGCTTCTGCGAGCTTATCACGGATTCGTCGGACATTGCGACGCAATGTGGCATTAATTATTGTTGTTGTGGATGCCCCATCTTTTCTATTCAGTTGTACGTGCGCCGGACAGTCTGCTGAGCAATTCACAAAGACATTATTGAGGGTTGCGCCAGCGCCGATAATGATTCGTTTTGCTTTACCTGTGCACCGAATAGTCAATGGTCCTTGAATAATTGATCTCGGCGGGACCTTGTTGTTTACAAACGTTGCTACATAGCCTTCTACTTTACTGGGGTCACCGGGTTGCCGCGCCGGCTGCACTCTTACAGGACGATTCCCGTGCGGCGCAATTAGCGCAGTTTTTCCAAAAAGCACCGGACACTGTGGTCCGTGGCACGCGCCCTTGTTGTGCCGATTCCCGAAGCCTGGATTGCCCACAAAGTTTTGAAGCATGGTACTGCCGAAAGGGCATTTCCCGCCAACGCTTCGTTCATACAACAAACCGCTGCAGCCAAACGGCCGATTTGACACAATTTCAATGCCGACACCGCGACATGTACCGCCGCATCGATCAAAGCACTGTTCCACACTTAGCGGCGGTCCTTGCGTAGAATTATGAAGTGGATTAAATTGGGTCAAGGTCAACAAAGCCCCCGCCGCGCAACACACGGTGGCAGCCATATGATCACCTCACCGCTTTCCGTCTTTTAATTGTGCTTAAATACCTGGGTCCAGCGCTAGTTGCATTTAAGAATACCGCCGATGCCATTCGCCCGGCACAAATAATATTGATGCTCTTTGTATTTTTTCTTAAACGCTTCGTTGTCAATTAAATCCACGTTGTCGTTGGCCAAATGCTTGACATCGTCGGCAGTAACATTTTGTTTCAAATTAAAATGAGAGCTCAAGAAATTTGCCATTTCAACGGCTGTGAAGCACCTGCTTGTGTCGGGCAATGGGCCAAGCGCCGCAATATGTTGATTATACTCGTAAGCGGGTGCAGCAGGTTCGTTAGCCCACCGGTACATTTGCACTGGAACAATTTTTAAATGCCACGCCTTTTGCAGATCAGCAGACCAAGCAAACTCGTCAGCTGCCAAATTGCGGACAAGGGCCGCGTCTGGCTTGGTAGTAAATTTTCCTGCATACTCGATAGCGGGTTTTAGCGAGCAATCTGTAAACAGTTTCTGGAGGTGCTGCGCGAATTGCCAATCCTCCATCACCGGTGACGGCAGTTCAAGTAAAGCTTTCTGAACGCTGGGCAAAACACGGTGATTGTCTAAAACCTCCCACCTAAAAAAATGTCGTGGCTTGTACGTACGATCGCGAATACGGTCCGGCAATGATGGATTGGTATAGCAATGCAGTGTTTTCTTAGACCGGGATCGCATTCGATGTAATCCGTGATCCAAAACCGCGTCCGCAGACATTTCATCCAACGGCAACCCCAATGTGCGTTTTGTCAATTCTTCGGCCAACCTGGCGCATGCGATTGTATATTGAGATCGCGGCTCATTTTCTTTCTTTGCGTGCCATAACTTTAAGAGTTGCACGGACACTTCATCTGAGCTTAACACCCGTTGTTTCCGACTTGAAGTTGTTGATGTCCATCCAAAGGCATACTGAGGGCGCCGCACTTCGACATTGAACTTCTCAGTTACCACGGCATCAAAAACGTGCTGTGTATCGGTGCATAATATTGCGCGGCCAGATGCCAGCGCCTCAATGTCACCGACCATGAGCACAAAGTGGTCGCTTTTGCGTCGACGTTTAAGACATGGGCTCTCAATTGTGATTGGACGCGGTGCAGCAGTCTGCAACCATATTTTAAGAACGTCAATCATTGCACTTGCAGTTCGCAACTTTTGTGGGTCCGCTATTCCTGTAGCCGAGAGCGGCGGGCCTGTTGATGATCGCTTAGCTAGGTGGTACAATGGAACGTCGGTGATGGGCGCTGATGTTAGACCGTGCTGCAAGGCATTTGTACCGTCAACGACCGCGTCAATGCATATTTTTGCTATTTTTTGCATTGGCCTGGAGGACGACATTTATCGGGTGCTACTTTGATATGACTTTTACTTATTGATATAGTGCTCCGCGCGGGCTTCATTTTGCAATTAACCTAAAATAGAATAAGTTGTAATACCTTTTGTCATTACGTTTGTAGTGACCCCGGAAAAATGTCAGCGGCTAAACGTGCTCGAAAGGAGCGGAATGGGCCAACAACCATACCAGTAATGCCGGGAGCCAAAGCGCTAGGTATTGCAGCAGAAGTATCCAAGTCTCGATTGTCGCCGGATGATGCGCTCCAAGCCTTTACACGACCATTTTTCTACGGCATGACCGAAGTGGATTTTCCGCGGCTGTTGCTTGGGCTTTTAAAGCCAGGCCATTATGAATGGGCCCCGCGGAAGCAAGCACCGACGTTTGAAAAGGATAAACTTCCGAGTTTTGGATCAAGCGTGGGCGTTACGGCCGCCGGGCTTCGAGCGGGAGTCACCGTTGTACCGGAAACATTTACAACCTACGTTTTTCCAAAGATGAAGCAAGGTGGGATATCATTTTGTGCTGATATTGAACAGGCCGGCGTGAAGATTCGGTGTCATGTCAGCTGTTTTCATTTCCCGTCAGGTTCATCAAACGGAGCGAAACGTGCCCAGGCCGCTCGATTCTTGGTTGACGATGTTGCTGTGAATGCAGCCGCCTGCTCTGCAAATGTCATGCTTGGTTTCGCGGATTTCAATGCCGACATCAAAGGAGCCGAACGTGAAGAAATGTTCACCATTCTGGAGGAGGCGGGCTTTGGTATTCCGTCACCACCAACCCTTTCCAATGACGATTTGCGGAACGACTTCAAGTGCCGTTGCCGACGCCGCAAGGATGATCCGCCCGAAGGGATTAAAGAAACGGTCAGCAAATTTGGCGACGGATTCTTTGTGAAGCCACTGCATTCGATCAAGGAATGGCACTGCGTGCGTTTTTTGCTTCCACCGGCAGAGTTTCCGACAAAGATTGGTGCGGCCGACTGGTACAGCGACCACAAGGCACAATTTTGCGTCATTCGAATGGCGGTTGAGAAGCCGGGCAGCGCGGATGCAAGTGTTTACATTCCAATCGGCGGACAGAACGTTTTGGCTGCGCGAATGTCGGACGAGATCCGTTCTCTAGGCGGTATGATTGCGCCTCTGGTAGAAGGACGTACGGATGGGCAGTCGTTGTCGGCGGTTGGCACCACACGCGAATTTACTTATGACGCTGTTGGCGTGTGTGGCGAGGAGGAGACGACATGGCCCTACATGCTATGCCCTTACACACTTGACCCAGCAGCGACACCAGACGGGATTGTGACCGCACTGACAAAGCTGACGCACGAAAATGAGCATTCGCTGTACGCGGACGTTTACAAATGTTCCAAAGACGAGGCACGCCAGCGCTTTATTTCACGGAAGGTGTGGACAATCGACGAAAATTAAAAGGCGGCGCTTCTCAATTGAGAATGTGTTCAATGAGTTCCTTGCGTGCAGCCGGCTTTAGAGCAGTCTTAATAAAATCTGCAAAGGCCTTCACGGAAATGACCGAATCGTCAGATGCGACGGGCACTTTAGCAGCCGTTTGTTTTTGAGACTTTGAAGAGGCTGCTGCCATTGCATTTGCAGCTTTTTTGATTTGCGACGTAACCTTTTGGAGCTGACCACGGTGAGCCGCTACATGTGCCAGGCATTTGCTCCATTCGGTGTAAAAGATGCGCGAGCGGCGATCCTTGTGTTTCTTCTTCATGATGCTTGTCCGAGGCGGCCATTGAAAGTCTCGCACCTTAGCACTCGACGTGACCTTTGAGCATAAATGTTTCGGCACCCCTTGCAGGGTTCCGCCGCCGTTTCCGTACGTTTGCAGCCATGCCGCTTTCTCCGGCAGCGTCTGTTCAGTGTCCTTCTGCATGTACAAGATGGCGGCCAGTTCCAGTTCTTCCAGATTCAGTTTCGCGCCTGAGTCCGCAGGTCCCGCCGCTGCCATGTACTTCTCCATGATCGCCGTTTGTAAATTGTTTTGACTTAGATTATTCTGCCATAGTGCAATAATCTAGCCACCAGTTTTGTTCTATCAGAGCACTATTCACGTCAATTGCTAACTTTGAATAAAAAGAATTTGCATCCGTTGATTCTTCCTTTTCATATTCTTCAATAAGGCTAGCTTTTAAGTCATTAAGGCTAGCTTTTAAACCATCGTCGGTCTCAAAAGTTTGATCAAAGTTGTCTTTTTGAGACTGGTAATACATTTGAAAGAGGACTGCTTGTGCCGAGTTCATGTCTAACAACGGGGATAAGTCAAAGCTCACATATTCTTTGAATGTTTTTTGGTTTGTTTCAACATGTTCTCCGCTTCCGGAGCTCTTAAGTTCTTTAGTGACCGCAAGGTTGTAAGGCAGCTTGATAGACGGTTGACCGTTGGCAGCATCTTTGACAAGACGAAGAGGCTCAGTATATTCTCTTCCAATATTCGTAGTACGTTCAATAGTAATATCAGCATTCTGGCGAAACGTTTTGTCGCGTATTTCGCCCGATTTGTCTTCAAATTCTTTCTTGTTTTCAAATGCCTGAGTCAAAGCGGCGTTGACGGCGCTAACATTATCGTCCAATGGCAGCCATAAAAGGTGTGGTATTGACTCAGCACCTGTTGTAGACGGCGTTAATAAAGCCACAATGCCTAAATACTGGTCATTTTCACCATTTCGGTAGAGTAAAACGCTGGTTATGGTTTTAAAAGGAGAATTTGTACCATTTGATTCTGTATTAGTTCGAATCATTTGTTCAACTAGTTCATACTTTAGGGTTAGGGTATCGCCGGTACTGTCCCAAAACTTATGAAAATGGTCCATTACAGCTTTTCGGCAATTGGCTTCATTGGCATCCGAGGCTCGTTGCTCATTCGCTTCAAGCAATTTTAGTCCCTTGACAATTAATTTGGCAAACTCTGTTCGATTGGATGGTTCTTCACGGATCTTCGTAAATTGCGTTATAGTATAACCATTGACAAATATTTTGCCCTTCTCGTTTAATGCTTTTTCCATACGCCATAGTAATGTATTTTCGATTTTGACCGTAACATCCTGGGGCACTTGCGGATCGGGAACACTAGCGGTGTCTTGGTTAAAAGAGTCCGTCATATAATCTTTTGCCTTTGAACCACTTCTTATTTTGAAAACTTTTTTCATTTGAAACTCCGCAAATACGCTTTTTGCCTTTTTGGCTCCAATCGGCACAATCGCCAATGCGAACAGTGGACTGGCAATTGCTGACTTTGTCGCAAAAAAATTTTGAATGATCGCCACTGTCGCCATTGTCATTGATATGTAATCGACTGATGAAATCTGGTCAAAAATGTGGTTATATTGAAATTCAATGATTGTTTTCAGGTCGGCGTCGTCGTCTTTAATGCCTTTTTCGCATACATCGGAAAACACTCGATGGCTTTCGATTACATTATTGCCACCCAAAAACCGAGAAAACTGTAATATTTGATTAAGTGCTTCAGATTCCCAGAATTTTGACACATTTAACGTGAGGACGACGCCGGCCACAATAAAAACCCCTCGCGGTGCAAGTAACCACATATGTATTCTCTCAAGAGCCGACGTGGTCAATCCTCCTCTCGACAACCATTGTAAATTTTTGTAATAGTTTTTAAACGATGCTTCTCTTCCAAACTGGTTTTGTTCACACCGACTTCCCATAAGGAAATCCTTTCCCAAAGGAGGTAAAATCTTAATTTTTTTGGTAAATCCGTGTAGAACAAAAATAAGTAATTGGGCAGAACAGTACAGTCCAGATACAATAGACACTGGATTTGTCCACTGATGGTATCCTTGAAACACACCGTTTACAACAAAAATCGTTACCATATCAGAATACTTGGACCACGTTCGCTGCACTTCATATTCTGTTTTAGCTTTACCCTTTGAAAATTCTTCTTCAATTTGTTTACCGGTAATCTGTTCATATCGTTGTCTGGTATCAAACGGTAAGCTGCCTCCAAAAAGTCCAACGTTGAAATATGCGGTTTCTTGCCGTATAAAACTGACGCAATAGTGGTGTCTTTGAAGATAAACGTCTAATGATTTTGTATTTCCTGGGGCCTCCTTAATGTGCTTCTCGTTGGACAATGCCGGAGAAAACCCCCACTTTGGATTATATGGTTCCTTCCAAGTGCCGATAAATTTATTAAGGCCGTTCACCGTATACTGAGAAAAATTTGCTGCACTATCTTCTGCTTGCAATTCACTTTGTGCAAGGTCTTGAAACATAAAACTTACTGGGTAGTGTTTGTATTCGTTTAGCAACACAGCTTTCCATGCGCCTTTGAAGATCCAATTAAAAAACTGGTCATCGTACGTTGCCGTCATTCGGATTCGCGTCGCCTTCGGTTTTATATCATGTATACTGATTGAAGACATAGTGCTGTTTATATGCCCGGGTGCGCAGAGAAGTCTTGCCTGCGATATGAGCGCCCCAGCAACAACCGAGCGCGCGACGCAGCTGTTTACGCAGGCTTTATTGTATACAATTTCTAATGAGGCGGTGTCTGGCATCATTGACCGCAGTGGTTCTCAAATGTTGCCTCTCATTATCTTGACAGCGCTGGGTGCGGCTGCGGTAGCCATTCACATGCTTGTTGCAACTCAAGACCGACAAAGCCGTGTAGCCGCGGATGCCACATTATCCACTCGTCCCGGATTGATGAGCGCCATCATGTTGCTACAGCATTTAATATCTCTCATCGTTGACGTATCAGTGCAATTTGCATCGAATGGCATTGGCCGGCTAGTGTTGTGGGGCTTCATTGGTTCCCAGTCTTTGTCAGCAACGGTGTTTGGTGTTGGTGTGGGCATCATTCTTTTATGGGCTCTCCGACAAGCGTCATCAATCTAATTAGCCGGTCTCTTGAAGGCGGAATCCAAGAGGGGCGATCCGTCGCTGCCGCTACGGGGTGGAGCGGGTGATCCTCGGCCGCTGGCAATTTCATCTGGGGAACCAGAGATAGGCAAAGGCGATTTCGGACTGCTGTCGCTGCCGCTACGGGGTGGAGCGGGTGATCCTACTCGGCGGCCAACCATTTCTGGAATTGGTGATCCGACGCGTGCATCATCTTTTGGTGGTTTAAAGGGTATCATCATTGCAAGGATCTGACTGGCTTTGGAAAATTTTGCCTGAAAATACTCGTCCGGCGTAGGCGTTTTGGTACCGGGCATTGATGATAATTCGGGACCAACAAGACCAGCTGATGTGTAGCACGGGGCAAACATAGCCGCTAATGGATTCACGAGACTGGATCCAAAAATTGTTGAAAAATGCAGCAAAGCGGTAAATTTGGCATTTGATACAGACTCTGAGGTGGTGAGACTATCGAATGCTCCATACCCATTCATGACGACTGGCAAAAAAAGTTGGTCGGGCAAGGCAGCGTCACCATGTTCCTTTATTGCACGGGCTGTCACCAGGTCCGTTGCCATCAGGAATGCATTAGCCACAATAATATTCCACACGTTAATATTTGTTTCTTTTGTTTTGGCCAGTAACTTGAGCCAAACGAAGGACGAATCAAGCGATGATGACGGTTCGCATAACAGGGGGTACAACGAAGTGGCCGCAGTGGTAATTTTTTTCATATCGGCGTGATTAAGCTCTTTTTTTACTACCAGCTGAAGATACGCGAGCATTGCCAATCGTTGTTTTACATCTTTAAATTGAGACGGCGGCATTGACACAAGCAATTCAAATCGTTCCATGTAGCACGCTAGTTCAGCGCTATCGACGGTGTCAATATTTTGCGTAAAGTCAGCCATGATGGTTTTCAGCATAGCCTCAGATGGTCGGCTTACATCTTTTGCCGTTTCTCGTGCCCTGGATAATTGCCTTTCTAGCATTGTCCTTGTCGCGTCACCTGCGGCGGTGTCCTCAGAACATTCGCCGATGTATTTCGCAAACGCAACATCAGCAGCTACGGCCATTTTCTAAGACGATTACAGTAGCACGCTTTATAATGACCACCGGGTCATTTAATTATACACTTGGAATGCAAACGGCGGCATTGTGTAGCATAGTAATGGCATGGTCCAAGCTTTCCGCAACGCAGAATGCAGCTCAATTTTTGGCCGTGGCGGCCTTTCCGCTTGCTGTGTCGCTCGATTTACGATTGGTCCAACAAGTAGGTTATGTTCAAGGTTTGTTGGGTGCGGCTGTGGCATGCGCTGGGCTGCTGGCGGCTGCACGACAACCATTTGACATGGCCAGTGCGGCTGCTGCTGTTATCTTGTGCGGAAGTGCCGCAATCAACACCGTGCATTAGGCAATAGATTGCAGCCAAATCACTTCGGTCAAAGGATCTTTTATGTCGTGCGTCATCCATGATTGATCGGGCGGATATTGACGACACATGGCCGCTGCCACAGAAACGTTTCTAAACGCCGACTGGGTTGACTTTAATTGGCCCGCCAACGGCCATGCATGCAGTTTTCCGGCTATTGTCTGTCTGAGCATAACGCCCGTATCTTCTGATGTTTGCACTAATGTGTGCAATGCAGTCGCAGCATCTTCAACACTCGACGTGTCGGCTGTGATTGCTCCAAGACTGTCCCATAAAACGTCGTATCCATTGTCAGCAGCGAAATCGAATGCAATATCGACGTGGAGGTGACTGAGCGCAAATCTGGCCACTTTCCGGGCCTTTTCAGGAGACGCAGCAAGCTCTGTGCATGCTTGCTGAAGCACCTTAAGTCCGTGAAAGGTGACCAACGGGCTGTTGTGTTTGATGCAATATTGGAGCCACTCGTAAATGAAAAGAGTTCCACAGCCAACGTTGATAGATCCGTCGGGCAAACGGACTGCAACGTTGCCAATCTGCCAAGTGTCCGATGCACCGGGCGCTTCGGTGGACTTTATTTCCAAAATCTCGGCGGTCAATATAACCTTATTTCGGCGCTGAAAAGGCGCGGATGATTCGGTCATTACAATGAGTTTCAGCAAGAAAAAAACCGCGTTTGTGCTGGTGCTTCTTGCAACTATAGGTATGATGATAGCCGGCGTTGTGCTAACGTACCGAGAGTTTGATGATCTTGTTAGCGGCGGAACCAACGGCACGCGGTCCTTAAACGGGACGACCGTGCGGTGCCTTGAATACTCACGGAGTGTGAGCAAGCAATGGATGAGTACCATAGTCACACTGCTGACAATAAAAATTCTTCTTATAGTAATCACGATTTGTGCTATTCTGGCCGTGTGCAGCGGCGTCGTTACGTGCATTTGTGGACCCCCGAAGGAGCGGAGCTGCGGTGCAACGTTGCTGCTGTACTTTCTGTTTTTGATGTCGGCCATCTTTATCATTGTTCTTTTGATGAAATCCAATCCCGATTGCCTGCGATTAAAGACGGGACTGGTGCTGATACTTATGTCATTGGGGCTTGGAATTTTCGGATGGTACATTGCACGGCCGACTGTATTTGCAACGACGCAAAGCGTGAAAAAGGATAATTTACTGGATGATGGCGCTAACCCATGATGATGCTAATTTCACTACGTGGACCTGGGTCTTTGAAGCGCTGCGATTGATATCGATCAGTCTCGTGTTATTTACTTCGCCCGCTGTGTTTCCGTCCGAGTATGATAAAACTGTTTATCTATTTGAACGTCCTGAAGAGCACGCGTTAATTGTGTCTCGCGAATACCGCGCCGTAAATCAACGTGCTACTGTGTTGTTGCCCTTTGCGCTCTGCGTAGGCGTGTCGCTGCCCTTGTGCAACGTCGGTTTTGGCACCTTACCGTATCAAGTGCTGCAAACAGCAATTGTGCTGATTTTGTTTACTGGCATCTTATTTTTGGTCTTTCCAATTGCTTCTTTATTTGGGACGGATTCATCGCCAATGTCGCTTCATGTGCGTCCATCGGCATTTGTCTATTTGGCAGCTTTTGTGCCAGCAACTGCAAATGCCCTGGCTGCGATAAGTACTGCGTCGAAATTGAGACGATAATGTTTTATGCCGCCGCCGAAGGAATTTTTTTACTGTTTGCCATTTTAATTTCTGGTGATTTGACGCATTTGACTTGGTGGGCAATCGGGTTGTTGGCGGTGCATGATTTGACCATAGCAGTGACGGGCACGGTCAACTGGCGGTTGTGGAAAGCGTCCATGGCTTTGTCGTCAATTGTTCAAAGCGTGGTTGTTTTGATGTCTTTAATGCGTTGCAAATTATTAAGAAATGCTTACGCGGATGTTGGGCCGTGGACGTACTTGGTTGGAAACTTTGTGTTGCATTATTGGCCAACCCTGCGGCTGTTGGGGAGTCGGCCTCGACAAATCGATACTACCGACACATTGCATTTTGATGCCGCTCGAATAATTGCAGCTTATGCAACAATACAAGAACCGACGTCGGTGTACTTATGCGGCCAGGTTGCACCATGGACTGTCATGCCAGCGGGCATTCTAGCGGCTGCCGCATTTGAAAAGATATTGCTGTGGATGTTATTTCGAAAGCAGCACGCAAAGTTTCTGCCGCAAGCTAGCAGCCGCTCCATATCGAACGAGGGTGGGCGCTAGTTTAGCTGCCTCATCGGGTCGGCCGGCTTCAATGTGCTCTAGCGCTCCAGTCTTCCACGTTTTTGCATTAGACTTTTTTGGACAGTAAAACGGCGTCATGTGCCCGGACGGATACAATCGAAACAATGCTGGATTAGGCCCAACATCCCATTGATCATGTTTAGCAAACTCAGCGGCCGAGTCAAAAAACTTTCGGCAGTGGCTGCAAACAAACCTTTGTTCTGTAATGTGGTAGGGCATCAGCAATGCTCGACTTTGTCGTCTGGAATGAGTTTGCCCTTGCAGCCGAGCCGCGACAGGAATGACGGTTGGTTGCAGCATTTCGGACGCTGCCTGCATCACAATTTGGTTCGGCGGTTGAGTAACGTCAAGGCGCACAGCCGCGGTTTTGCAATGCCTTTGACGAACATTTCTCACCCGGCACCCCAAAATTGGTCCATTAACTGTGCCACCCCGGCGCAGCTCTATGCTGGTTCCACCCTGTTGGTACACTGTGACGTATGGAGTTTTACACGCGTATTCGTCGCAGTGTACATCAACCATACACTTGCTTGTGCTCATTAGAATCTCTGTCCCGGCACCTTTGATGACATACAAGACGGCCCGTTTTGATCTGTTTAAGAGCAGCTGTTTGGTTTGTGCCGTTTTTACAGCAATCTCGGTCCCCTGCATTGCGCGCGACAGTGCTGTGGCCCGTCGACTTCTAGGTACACATTTTTGGGCCAGGCCACTCCAGACAAAACTGGGTCTTTGAACTTTGAGGGCGGAATCAAGACTGGAGTTTGGAAACGAATATTTCCCAAAGCGATGCGGAAGCTTATTGGGGGTGGCCATGCCAAATGATCGAAGGATTGGGTCCCGAATACGACGAACAATTTGGTGCCTTGCTTTTGTGGTTTTTTTTTCTCCCTTTTGCGTTATTGTGACAAAAGCTTCATTTTCTGACCTGCCCCGCGGGTGTCGACACCATTATCGGGCGGCGTGGGGGTTTTCGAGCGCTCGGACGGCGGCATTGAAGTCGCTGCAAACTGCCACAAAATGCCCATCATTTTCCCGGATTAGTACAGCAGGGCGTGCTGCTCAAATTGGTGCTAATCTATTCCGGGATCCGGCCGACGAGTGCACCGACACAAGTCTTATAACAGCCATTGAATCGGTTTGCGGGCCATCGTGGCGATCGCAATTTGCAAGTTTCGATTGGCATTCGCACGCCGACGGTGCTCAATATTTGCCAGGGCATCACTGGTTTATTTACTTTGCAGGGCTCTTTCCAATACTCTTAGCATTGTTTTTTACGGTGTTTGAGCGTACCTATGAATGATGCGAGAATTATTACAGTCACGCCTGCTACCCCACCCCCACAGTCGGTGGAAGTCGGTGTACCATTCTCAACTGTTCATTTGGAATGGCGGTCATCAAGGGCCATGTTGTGCAGCATACGGGCCAGACGGCGAAGTAATGATATCCGGACTTGCTGATTCGGACGGCTACATTTTTTTTAATGAAAACGAGTTTGCCACATCGCCGCTTTCAAAGCAAGTTGAGGTGTGCCATACAAAAGCATTAGCGTCGGCAATGGGGCGGTCGTGTTTGGTATTTGCGGACAATTCTTCTGTAAACGATATTCATTGGTGTGTGTTTAGCACCGGCGTTCCGAGTCCATTTGGGTACGCGCGAGCGCTGCGTATTTTATTGACAGGCCAAAAATGTGTTGTAAAGCCGTTTATCGTGGTTCGTTAAAAAGGTATACCGCCCGTCGGCGCGCAAGCAGCGTATCCAACCACCGCTGATAACATGCCAGTTTCTGAGGTCTGTGTGCCACACTTCTTAATTTTTTTCGTGCGCCAGTATGGTTGCCGGTGCATCCGCACGGACATGCGCTTGCTAACTCGCTCAGATTTAAATGTTCGTAGCCGGTTACGATTAAATCAGCAAATCGCTGAACTCGGGAAGCAGCTACGTACAGCATACAGAGCCCGTCAACGTTTCGGGGCAGCCGAGCGAGGTCAATGACAACAGGCTTGCCTTTTTCTAGGGTGGCACCTTGCATGATGTGTACGGTTTTGGCTGGACCTTGATGGATTGGAAACCACCATACCTTTGACATTTCCGTATGCTTATGGCGTTTTCCGTCACTGCCAACATCACCGTCGGGGCGTCGCGCCACACCGAGCGATTTCCATATCTCCGCTAATGTCATCAGCTTAGGAGCGATTGTGTGAACGTCACCGTTGGCCAGCTTGATGCTAATGCTTGAAGTATCTGTAATGACCACAGTACCGCCGGTAAGGCCCTTCACAATGCCGTTCAGCCCGTTATAGTCGGTGTACACTATGCCCTCATCTTCGCTTTTCGTATACGAGTTTTTTTTGTTGGTAATTTCCATTCCATTCACAAGCTTGAACGATGGCGGCACCGGGTTCCCCTTTGCGGCAACAAATGTGGTTTCGTTTGCGTTCGGCAGTTTTGCAGTCAAGTTATGTGCAGCAATATTCCACTCGACAAGCTGAGCATTGGTTGGCGCAATGTACGCGCACGAGCCAACTGGAGGCAATTTACGTTTGGCAGCGGCAAACAAGAATTCATTTGCAACCAGTAGCTTGCCTTCAACAATAGCTTGGACCAGTTTTTCCGCCGGATCATTTGCAAAGCGTTGCTGCTGCCGCAATTCATAGACGGCGAGAACGCTGGCATCCGTCGACTCCATTGCTGCCATTAAATGTTCAGACATCCAGGGGCTGTGGCCTGCAACCGGCGGTAATTGGTGATGATCGCCGAACAAAGCTAATTGAATTTCGGCATTTCTAAACGTGCGCTTTGCTTTGACCATGATCGCGTCAAGTTGGGACGCCGTAATCATCGAGTACTCGTCAATAATCAAAAGGAATCGTTTCAGGGCCTTATTATCAACTCCGGACTGCGGAAAAATGTATCGACTTTCCGAGCACAAAAACATTTCAACCGTGATAGGCGGAATGCTTTTGGATCCGAACAGTCCGCTTGGCATATCTCTGGCAACGACTGCATTTTGAGCGAGGCACAAATAAAAAATGTTTTTTTGTCTCGCCATAGTGCACGCCATGTTTCGTGTCCACGACTTGCCCGTGCCCGGTCCTCCCGTAATGATAGTTGTTGCCGCTCGTTTAGTCTGAAAGAGCGCACGCGCCGCTACATCTTGTAACGCTGTTGGGGTGTTAAAGTTAGCAACCGTATTCAGCGTCAACGCCAAAGACGTGTGCGGGGGGAGAACATCTCCGGCCATCATGTCGGATGCCAGCGGTTGGCCGTTAATGCCCACCGCCACGGTAAAATGTTTCAGTGAACGCTGCCCATCGAGCGCATCAACGACGTAAGCATTAGGCCACCCTAGTGCCGGCCCCAGCACGACGTAGCCAGGAGCAGTGACCGCCGCCGAAGCCATAGGTATAAATGTATGCCAAATAACAAATTAGTAGAATTTATTTTATACCAAATGGTGTTTTTTCGTAAATGTAATCGCATTGTGGACATTTATGGTATTTTTTTTCAATCTCGACGAAGCTATGCGTACGGGGTATGTCATCAAAATCGCCTCCAGCACTGTCTTGGCATTGTGGGCATTCAGAATCATCATCAAACGCGTTCCATGGTTTCTGCCAAAACACCATTGGAGCCGTGTCGGGAATCCATTGCACAATATAGTATGCTTCCACAGCAGCAGTTGTGACACCCGGCCGCTTGACGTCATTGCAATGATACCCAGGGGGTGGCAATTTATCAAACTGTAAAGCAATTTTGGTGGTATACGGACCAAGCTTATCAATCACCATCATCGACTGCACTCGCGTTTCCGGTAAAAATTGGAGCACCGCTTTACGTTCCGTCTCTCCGTCGTTATGTTGTAACAGGATACTGTGTGGAATCATTGAAAGTAATGGTATTTCTGGATTAGGCACAGCGTACAGAAGCTTTGCCGATACAAAATTGGGTCCATATCGGTGCTCCTTGTTGCCATCTTCGGGTATAATTTTTCCGTCAAAAATTTTGGCGCTGGTGCCCTTAATCTGAGCAATCATGTTCTCGTACGCAGGTTCCGAGCAAATTGGGGCGCCGATTACACACGCCACTTTACGCTGGTATACTACATCACTGATACCATCGATTATAACCGATACAAACTTTGCGCTTTTCGGAATTTGGGTGTGATCAACCGAGTACACTTGTAGCGGAATCCAATGCCAGGCCCTTAATTTGTTACTATAAGTTGTAGGTGTTTGCTGGAATTCGTACTCGTACGTTATACGCTCGAATGATGAACTTCCAATCGGAAGCGGTTTGAATGGGTACACGGCTATACGTCTGGTACTTTCATCGATGTCGTAGACTCTAACATCCACTTTCTTTTGGCGCTTTAAAGGATCGAAAGCCCTAAACTTAAGGCAGATAAAAAAAAACTGGATGTACGATTGTTCGTCTTCATCAGTTGGTTTTACGTACGGCCACGATTGTTCGAGCAACTCATGCAATCGCCCCTCTTTAATTTTTTTTGGGTCAGAAACAACCTGGTAATCGAAAAATAAAGATATCCGCGCCGGAATCGAAAGACACAAGCGAATCACGTCGTTGACAGACATAAGTGGCCGAAAGCGGTAATGCAACAAGTATGTAGCTGTAAGCACATCATCCGAATCATCATGTTTGGAATTCCACACCCATGGAGCATATTGATCCGGTTCTTCCGACTCGCAGAACAAAGTTTTTCCGGCATCAACCAACTTACGAGGATCCAGCATAGGTGCAATGCCATCGTATCCTTGTTTAAAGTAATTGGGCCAGAGATCATCAGCTCCTAGTACGAAAAGTTTCCACGTCATCGTTAAAAAGATGCTTAGCTTTTGATTTGTCGGATCAAACGTAAACCTCCATAATTGCGGAATTTGTCTTTCTTCTTTCCGTCCTCGGTAGCCGAGCGCCGTGTGCATTTTTAAAACCATCGCCAAGTGAATTGCTATAGCCTTAGCGGTGCGTGATGGTGCGCCGCTTTCAAGCTGATCTTTAAAAAACTTGTTGAATGCATTGTAGGCCGTCATGACATCCATGCCGCTTACTCCATAGTATTCATCATCTTTGACGGTCGAAACCGGTTTGGTTGCAGCCGCAGCCATAAATGAGCGATGCGGGCGTATGATATGAAACATTAGGATCTATCGTTTTATATGCGGTTGGATGCTTACAGATTTGTATTGACACGAAGCACGACTTTTCATGGCAGACTTGCCGGCCGCAGTCAATGCGCCTGAAAAAAATGATGATGATGAAAAGGGTGGTTTAGTTGATAAAAATGAAAACATTGCGGAAACCGATACCGTGGTCGAGGAAGTTGTCTTTGGCGCATTTCGCTTTTCCAAACAAGTTTTTTGTACATCCATTATGCCCATTTTGGTAATAATTGGTCTTGGCGCCGCCCTGATAGCAATTCGAGCGCTTTATTTTTATTCAGCGCCGGAAATTATTAATCACTCGCATACCTGGGTAGTCTTACTCAATGCGGTACGACTGGACTTTTGGTACATCATGGACGAGTTAAAAATTTTGGTGTTTGCAATAGAAAAGGCCCTGCATTTCATCTCAGCTGGTCGATTTCCTCACGACGTCCCCAAGTTAAAAGCATTGGGATTTCCAAAAATGGTCAACGCGTCATCGTTACGGCACACTTTGAAAGAGACATCTGTGGCATGTCACAACTTAAAGGGTGGGTGGGATACGCTTATGACGTACATTAAGAGCCGTAGTAGCAAAGCCGTGTGTCCGGTACTTCGCGCTGCGTGGCCGCTTGGAGTTGTGAATTCGACGCTGCACGCAACAGTATCCTGGCTGTCATACGATGCTAATCCTCAAGCCAATAATTGTGCCGTAAACGATTACGACCCACAACTGTCGCGAGCGTGCCTCATGATCAATTCCGGATTAATTATTATGGAACTGTTATTACCGGCAATACTTCTCATTTTTTTATTGAAACATTTTATTCGAGTGATACAACGGCTTGTTGCAAAGATACTGCATTTTGTGTCGATTGTAGTACAGCGAGTAACATCATTCTCGTTGAAGCGCCGTCGGTCACCAATGGTGTCGAACAAATAAATTTACAATAATCGCGCCACGACGTTTGGAGAAGATGATGTCTGTTTAGCCGAGGGGGCGGGCGACGCGTCCACCTTGTACTTAGGCGGTGGCACCAAAACGGTTGCCGGTACAGCCGGAATTGCGGGCTCAATAAGTTCAGGAAAATCTGCGGCAGCTGGCGGAGGTGGCCTAAATGGGTGCGTCGATGGTGCTGGTGCAGCGGCTACTTTCGGTTTGTCGGACGCTTGAGACTTAGCTGCCATGCTCTCCAGTCGAGCTAAAACCGCTGCCGTTTCTGGATCGTGATCGGGCTGTTCGGTCACGTTTGCTACTGGAACCGAAAAACTTGTTTGTGCTTCTATCATCTCTTGTTGCCGATCAAAAATTTCCATCATGCGATCGTTTGCTTCATCCACAACTTCGGCACCGCCCTGTTCCCGATCGCCAGCGGCCTGGGCAGTTTGCAAGGCGGCCGACGTTTGAACAAGCACGTCCGTAAGCATGGCATTGAGTTGTTGTTGTTCAATCATTCCACGTTGGGTCTCAATGGCTTCCTGACGCCTGATCAGCACAGCGATGTCGGCGGCGGCTCTGTCGGCTCGTTTCAGTAGCATTACGCCCGCTTGGTGATCTCCGCGATTGTACGCCGCGGTTGCTTCCTTTTCTGCTACTCTTTGTTTCTGTTTGAGGACGTTTGCTGAGGTTTTCAGATATTTCAGGCTGTCATCGCACCGGCGGATAGCTGCGCTCATTGCTGTGCTCACCTTGTCTTTGGCGCCCGACGTTTTTGAATCGCTGTTGCCCATTAATGGATTTTCACCGGCAATCATTACCCCATCGGATCTTATATGCACTGACGTTGTAATTGAACAATGAGGAGCAGCAATGAAAGTGTCAAGTTGGTCCGCCGCGCTGTACAGCAATACCGGCTTTTTCGTGTTGTTTATTGGATTTGCGTTTACTTGGGTGCCGTCAGTCTACGCGTACATCCGTTTGCGTCAATTAGGAAACCGATCAAACGACGACGCACGTGTTCCCCCGCCAACTTTTGTGATCGCGGCGATTGTGCTTATTGTTTTATTATTTTGCATCTTTCCGCTAGTTTATGTGTGTTACTTGATCAAAAGCCAACTGAATGCAGGCGTGGAGGCCTCAATAAATTCAAAAATTCCATGGTACAGTGTAGCGTCGCGTATGCGCAGGTGGTTAAACACGCCGTCGAGAGCTAATGATCCCTCCGGGTTATCCGCCAGGGAAGCCGCGTATCTTTTCGCGTCAATGGTGGCCAAAGTGTCGCTACATGCAGTGGTTGGGTTTGCAGTCGTAGGACAGTCAGCGGCGCTCGACACTGTTATGTTTAAAAATAATCGGACCAAAATACGAGACACCCCTCGCAGCGACAATGAAACACTTGCCGCTATTTTGGGAACATCTGGCGGAGCATTTGTCGGTTTCTTTCTGTTGGTACAATTTATTCGTTTCATGACAAAGCCGCAAGAAGGGTCGTCAAAGATTCAACAAGAGAGGCAGTATTGGCACGGGTTGCAATGGTTGCATGCAATAGCGGCGGTGGTTCACATAACATCGGCTTTTGGCATTTTGGGGTCGGCAATCAACGATGATTCAACGCTGATTCGGTATAGCGTCCGTGCGGACTTTCGTTCGTCTCAATTTTTTGAACCCCAGCAATGGGATTTGCAGTGTTATAATGCGACATCTGGCATCCTTGAATCAAAATACGTATCAAAGTGTCCAAATTCGTTGCAGTCGGCGTTTTCCAACAAGCATCGCGGCGACGGCGGATTCTTCAATATAGCAATTGCGGCATTCGTTTTTGCAGCGTGGTCAGGCTTGTGCCATTTTTCAGCGTGGTTATGGTTGATTTCGCACAAAGGTTCACGACAATTTTCCAAGGCTGCAATTGTGCTGACGCGTATTCGATGGACCGATTATTTGGTTTCAGCCCCAACTATGCTGCTAACAGTCAACATTATTTTTGCGGCCACAAATAGCGCGGGAATTTTTGCAGCGCCCCTTTTGCTGTTAATTTTAGAAGCGATGGCTGGACTGGCTGAGCTGTCGTTTTTGAAGCTGCAATTGCAAACTTCGACTAAAGTAAGTATGAAAATGGCAACGTTCTCAACGCCATTGCATCATCCTTTAATGTTGTAAACAAAAGCAAAATTGACCTTCAATTACACACCGATTCAGCGGTTGCAACGTACCGGTCGTATACGGCGCGCGCCTCCGGCATGAAAGGTACGTCATGAATTTCGTAACCACCCAGGGGGTACATTGCTACTAATAGCAAGCGCGTTACCGAAAGGCCGCACGTTTGTGTTAAAAGCAGTGCGTACAAATTCAGTTGCATGGCAAACTTGATAAACTTGGAGGCGTCATGGTGCGCCAATTCTTTAAGTCCTCGTTCGTACGGATTAGTTTTTGGAATGGTTGCTGTACGTTTCCAGTCGGCAATAACAAAGTGCAATGGATTGATTGTGCTTTGATAAATTTGATCAGCCGTGCCGGCTAATAAGGATGTACGATCGGCCATTTTAAGTTCGGAGCGGTAAGGAATCAAGTTAAGGTCCTTGCATAAAAAGTCATCCACTTCAACAAAGTCATGCGGCAAATGGTGCAAAGTAGTTTTGTCGGCACCGTTGTAATAATCTTCAATAGCTTTGTGCATTTGGGTACCGAGGCGCGCCGCCATCGTCCACTCGGCGCGTATCGAGGCCGCAGTCATTCCGGCGTAGCGGCCTTTTCCTTTCTTGGCAAGTTTTGTGCTGACGGCCGTAGTATCGAACCTCGGCAACAACAATGCTACGGCTTCGGTGATGGTTGTAAGACGTACATCGGGGTAATTGGGTAAAACATATTGATGAGCATCCTCATTAAAAAGCACACAATCGTCGCACGGTAACGGGTGTTTCTTTTTTAGCATTGACTTCAATTAAATTGTCCACTCGCCCCGAATTAATTGCGCACGCGTTGGTGGGCCACGACTAGCCTGACCCTTTAAAGAATCTGACGGCGACGGCTTAACACCGGCACTTGAGTCTGCCGTTTTTTCAGGTCCGAGGGGTTTTGGTGATGATGACAAAAATGACGTCAAGCGATTTCGAAGAGATGAAGGTTTTGTGGCAACAAGCGTAGGTGGTGGATCTATCTTTCTTTCTTGTCGGCTTTGGTGTTCCGCGTTCTTTTGTTTCCCGTGAATGGCAGTTGTAATAACGTCTGAAGCCGCTCGCTTATCAGACATCGTGCGTCGATTGCGGCCCACCACTGCGCGATATAAGGTGTGTACATTGTTTTGCGATTTGTGTCGCGACCCCCCCAGCGGGGTTCTTTTTCTTTTGATGCCGTAATGCCGCAGTTCTCGTCGATAGGAATTTCATCACTTGCTTTATACGCAGAAAGATAGTGGCAACTAACTACCTACTGTCGTTCATATGACAGTCTTAACAACTGCAACTCGGAGACAACGAGCATTAACGGTGTTTGGGCGGCGCAAGCGCAGTTGGGCAGTCCATTGGTAGCACTACTTCCCATTATTTTTGTCAATACGCGCTCATCAAAATTCTTACCCCAGTGCGACGCAACCGTTTCCGGGCAATGCATCATCAAACGTTCTTTCATCTTATCAGATGCCAGAAGGATCATTAGCGTTGTCCATTGAAGCTGCCAGAGCCACGGACTTTTTGCTAGACGGTCCAACGTGTCGGCCGCACGTGTGTTCTCGTCGTCAGGCATTGCCATAGAATCAGCCGCACTGCTGGCGCCGGCTAGCAACGCATCGGGGTACGGCAGCGGCCGGCACTGTGTTTTTTTTGCGGACCGTCGTTTGTACTGGCCAAACAAGCAGGCACTGGAACGTTCCGGTGATGTGGTACGATACGCCGTAGCAACATCAGCAATCATATGACGCATGGCATCCGCCGAATTTAGCAACGCCCACGGACCTTGCGCTAAAGCGACGTCAGCCATATTTGCTTGCTGCGGTATGAACAACTATATTCGATCCGACGCAACTGCAATGACGGCAGTACAAGAGACTGTTGTAAATGACGACAGCACACTAGATGAACCGTTGGTTGATGTGATTGTGGACGGGACCGTCATTGATGAGGCTCATGTAAAGCATCAGCACAGTATTCCCGCGCGGCCTCAATCAGAAGCAGCACAAAAGAGTGCACGATTTTGGCGGCGCGCAGCAATGCTGAGTATCTTCATTATTGCAATCATGGCAATTTTTGAAGGTGGCCGGTATGTGATCAAACATCAAACCGTCATCAACACTATTGAGAGCAGCCTATGCGTAGCGGAGACATCCGTAATGCTCGGGAGTTTTGACAACCGGTGCACAGATCCGTGGGAGTACGTGTGCGGCGCATATGAGAGATTGTCGATTCAACCGCGATCAACGTTTGACGATGGTCAGCAACGTGTAAATGCATTGCTATCGCAGCTTTTGGATGCGCCCGGCACTAGTCCTCCGCAGGAATTTTGGGCCGCTTGCCGTCAATGGAACAGCAGCGAGATTGAACCCCTCGAGAAAAGTGACCCTACTTGGTTCTGGGATCGCGGGTTGCCTTACGGGGGTTTGCAATTCGGCCGAACGCGGAGCAACGAATCACAGTACCGATACCTGACCGTGGTAATCACAAATTCGGATTCTAGGTCCACGACGTATGAATGTTCCTTTGCATCAAACGATGTTTGCGATGGGCAGCTGTGGGCCCATGCCGCGCAGCTCGGCAGTCAGGATTCGTACGATAATTCGATGTGTATACTCGGCGGATCGTGGCAAACGGCGTGCGATCGATTGCAGGTTGCATTGAACACCACCGATAAGGAGGCCGTATTTTTTGATTCTAGTGTGTCATTTTGCTTACGTGAAACAAAAAGGCTGTGGCCAACTGCAACATCGTTAATATGGGAGGAAGCCCAGCAGTCTGCCGATGATATGAATGCCGGCACTGAAATGTTTGAGCAGGTAAAGGACGTCATAGTTTCCGACTTAAATAGCAGAAAGCTTCATAGTTTGGCGAAGCGCATTGCTGAGGTAACATTCCACATGCACTACGTTGGGCCGCCGGAGGTCTATCGGGCGCGCCTTGCATCATCCAGTAGCGTTCGTGCATTGTGGGAGGAACTGTTGCTTGAACGGGAAGCATTTGATCGAAGCCGCCTGTATTTCACAACGTTTGATTGGGATATGCCCGCGCACATGGTCAACGCATACTATTGGCCGTATTCCAACGCCGTGTATGTTACAAGCGCAGTATTGTGGTGGATGCTGGAGAATGCAAACGAGGCCGCCAAGATAGGTCGGCTTGGTATGCTTTTGGGGCACGAGCTTGGGCACGCCGTGCATTCTAATATTGATGCGTTGAATGATGTAGGTGCTCGTGCGGCATACAACGCTGGCCGCGGGTGTCTTATTGACGAGTACGGCGTAGACGGCATCACTGTAGATGAAGACATGGCCGATCGCATTGCGTACGCTACTGTGGGCCGACTGGCTCAAGGTCTTTCTACGATTGTGGAATATCCGCTGTGCAATTTTGCCGGCTGTCGGTCCGTTTCCGGCGCTCATTTTGCATTTGTGACGGCATCGCAGCCATTCTGCGCGACACCAAATTTACCTCACCAAAGTGACGACCCGCACAGTGCGGACAAGACGCGGGTTCATCATTCGCTTACATCAACACCTTCCGCACTTGAAGCATGGTCGTGCCCGGCACCTGAAGCGGTTACGGTTTGCAATGTTGTGGGAGCCTCGCGCAGTCAATAAGTTTAATATATCCACGGTGACGCAGTATGCATCGGCCATGCTTTCTCATCTTTGGATTGCAATTTTGTCCGGCGTGCACGGTGAGGCTCCGGTGCCATTTAGTGAGCAATCATTTGTGGACGACATACAAGGTCGCCTCATCAAACTGGAGTCGGCGCCAACATTTGGCCATGTTAAAGATCAGTTCAAAGGCATCCGCCCAATCAGCTTGCTTTCATCAACATACTCCGTATCAGAGTGTCACTGGGGCACTTACAAAAGCGTCTTATTTTTGGGGTTGACACCTAAGGCTTGCCGTCGAGGTACCCGTCTAGATGGTGAAGTAGACCGCGGATGGGCTCTACTGACGGTAACTCGAAACGATAAGGTCACCGTCAGAGTTCATTATCCGCGCCCGCTATCAGCAACGCAAGGAAATATTCAAACCGAGCAGGTGGGGCCATTTTCAATGTGCGCCCCAGGCGACCGTGGCATTTACGCGTGCAAAGCTGAGGAGTTTACCGCCGTGGAAATTTATCAGAATGCGTCGTCGGTGTGGGTGCAAGACCCATTAATTGCCGGCCAAAGTACTTTTTTTCAATTGATGGGGTTAATTCAAAGCGTTGTCTTTGCAATGTTGGCTGGAGCCCCAGTGATACTGGTCAACGAAGGTCATGTCCCGCTCTTACTGCGCGCCGCAGCCGATTCCGCAGTGGGTGGTGTTGTAACTATGGCATTTTTGTTTGCACGCGGTCGCTCTATTGTGGGACTCGATCTGGAAATAGGGCATGCACTTGGCGCAATGGCTGAAATGGCGGTAGTGGCCTGGACAGCATCTCTTGCCGCCAATGCCTGGATGCATGGATGGGCAGCGTCCTCGTCGTATGTATACCCGCTCCATTCCGTAGCTCGAGAGTTTTGCGAAGTTCCGATTCTCGTTAGTCTAGTCATTGTTTGGCCTATGGTGTCTGGTCCAAACTTTATTATTCAGCTACAGTTTTTGGTTGGGCTGGCAGTTTCTTACATTTCCGGGCGTGCATCCGGAATTCTTGTGTTTGGAATCGAACGCGCATTCGGTTACGCCGCTTTGAGTTCGGCGTTTGTACTATTTGGCGGAGTTTCGACCGGGACCCTTTTTTGTCTGCCTGCGGTGTCTCAGACGGGTGCTCTTAATCGAGGCGGAACAGCTGTAGCATTTACGTTGACATTGCAAGCGCACGCGGCCGGAGCAGCATTTATTTTTGCCGCACCATCAAGACTCAAAAAAGTAGCAACTAAAACTCGCCTGAATAATGCGCCGCTCGACGCTCCTGACAAGTTGATATAATTTTTCTGAAGGCGATTGTCAGAACAGATTCAAGTATTTAAGGTAAAGATCTGATTGAATTATTCAACCTAGGCATGGCTCGTGTTGACGCCCCGCCTCGATACAGTGTAGATGATCCATTATTGCGTCCTCCTGATTTGACGCACCTCGCATCCGTGTCGGACGAGCCAGTAGTATTGTACTTGTCGCTCAATAATATGCGGCCCATGATTCGTCGAATTCTTCACTTTGACAGCGCCACGCCGGTACTGCCGCACGGAGCGCGAACTTCATTGCCAGAAGTTCATAATCGATTGCGGTCAACCGCTCATGAAGCACTACGCAAGCCCGATGGTAAAGCTTCCGCGCCCGACGATGATGATTTAAAGGCTACCGTAGCCGACCTTCAAACGATGGTCAGCTCACTGGACGCGCATGTAGCCAAACTCGACACCATGATTCAATCATTTATGGAGGAACAAGTGACTGACAATGCGGTTTGCAAGGATGATAGAGATGAAATTCGCGAGCTCGCGGCGGTTCTGGCTGATCGAGTCGAAAGAATTAATGCTCGGCTTCACGTACTAGAAGGGGCCGATGATGATGCAATTCTTGAGCCGCTGGTTGATTTTTAGTTTGTTTGTCTGAATAAATTTTTATGATTGCTTACTACAATTAAACAACATGAGCGGTGCGGGTAATGCAGCCGGCGTAACGATCCAGGTGGCTAATGCAGAAGGGTTTGAGGAGGGCGCTCAGATTGAGCAAACAGAACGAGCAGTTATTATTGGGGTGGGCGACAAATCTATGACTGTTCTGCACGCGAGCGGCCAGCAACAAACTTTATTGCTGTCTAAGGATACACAAGCGCGGCCGGGCATGTACGCGGAAGTGAAGAAAGTCGCCACAGTGCTGAACGTGAACCGCTCAACCAATGAGCTGACCGTCACCCCATGGGCGAACAAGAACTAGTTTCGTCTGGTGGGTACCGCGGTCGTCCGCTATTGCAAAACCGCGGTTCGGCGGCCGCACTACCGATGCATTAAAACACCATTGATCGCTCATTAAATTCAAAAAGCATGCAGTGGCCAGGATCAGCAAAATCCCGGCGGCAACTGGCAAATTACCTGGTCGTCGAACTTAAACTTGACCCTATAGTTCACATTTGCAACGCCGCAAGTAGCCGAGATGGTTCGCACCCCGTGATAGCGTCAAACGGCATGATTACGTTTGGCAACCCTGATCACCAAATATTATTCCCACTTGCTCTGTTGGACGACCAGCACCGATTGCCTGCAACCGTGTCCGAAGGCCAATTAAAGTCAGTTGTACTTCATTGCCTCTGCCGCGTGCTTCCGCTAAATGTCGTTGCAGCGTTTGTACGTTCGAAACATGAAATGCATTCTTCGTCTGTACTATTTGCCCATCTTTGGGCCGACATGGCGTATCTTCACGTTCCGCCACGTATTGTCGCTGCGGCACTCTGGTGTCAACGCCCGGACATGCAATTATCGATTCACCGATTGTACGGCGGATGGCTTGAGTGGTGCCGTAACCCCTCGGTTATTGACGAGGCACTTTGTTTTTTGTGCGAGTCATCTTGGCACGTTGAGTCATCTAGTCATGCGTTTTCAATATTGGCCGAACTTATGATTGCTGGACAGATTGCCGCAGTAGCATCCCCGTCTGTTAAGGTCGCAGACATTATTGTGGACAATCGTGCGGGACTTTTGCTAAGCAAACGCGATAAAGCTTTCATGGCGCTGGCTCTTGCGGTCGGCCCACAGCATGAGGCAATAAAAAAAGGCATTCCAGCATTTAGTGATGTTCGAGACATGTATCCAAAAGCATTTTGCGAGCTGCCGCAGGGGTCCCACGCCCTCGATGAAATACCCATAAAAAAATGTGATGAATAAAATGGTCTTTCTATTCATCGTTGTTGTCGTAGTCACAAGCTTGAGATACTTTTGCCAATTGTTTGCTTATGGCCGATAAATTGTTCACATCGAGTTCCATCATCATAAATTCCTCAAGGGCTCTGACGACCTTTCGAAGCCGCAGCATTTGAAAAGCGCATGCACGGCCAATCCGCCGGTCAGCCCCATCAATTTTTGCGATTGCTGACAAGTTTTTTTGACAGCGGCAGGCATAGCATTGTCCCGTGTCTTCATCACAGCGTGGCACAAAGGTTGGCACTTCATCGTGAATAATGACGGCCTCTTGAATTGCCTGAGAAACGTTGCCGCGAGCACGTCCACACAGCGACAAAGTTTGAATCATTGCATCATACTTCAGTATGGTGTGCCCACCTTGGTCGCGTTCATAACATAAACAGTGGCGTGCATCTTTCAAGTCATTCATGGCGGCCATAGCCCATCCAAGGATCACGTTTGCAGCTGTCATGTCAGTTAAGCACGCGTTTGTGTCAAAGTCATACGTAAACGGTTCGTACTCAAATTTCTCGGCCCACAGCTTTGGCGGCCACACGTGCATCACAGCGTCCATGGAGATTGCGGCTTTGTGGTTGCTGAATACATGTTTTTCGTTCATGCGGCCGTCATCGTACGTAATTGACTTTGGTAGGTAAATCCAGAATCCATGCAGCGTCTTTTGGGTACGGGCCACCGACGTCACCAAAAACGGTGCATTTTCTTCAGCTGGCATGAGTTTTATAAGACATATGACGCCGCGTTCGTACGTTAATGTGTCGAACGTTTCAAAGTCAGAATCATCATCGGAGCAGTTGTCATCGTCGTCCGTATCAGCAGTTCTCACTCGACGACGTTTTGCATCCGGCAGACACGCAGCGGTCGGTGCTCGCTTTAAGGTAATGTCAAGTGAGCTGCTGATTGGTTCCACCTCAAAAATCCCAGCCTGACTTTGCACCATTACATTTTTACCGGGTACTAAGGACGATACAGCAACTGTGGCCGGGGCAAGCAGTCGAATCACCGCGCCCGTAGTCTTAAGGTCGCACAGCGTCTTTTGTTCTCTCATGCTTTTGATTGGCCCAAAGGACATTTCGTAGTCGTTACCGCCGCGGGCAGTAGCATATGTCATGATGAGATGCAAATTCTTTGTAAATCAGATACGTTACTATTGTATATAAATGGTCTTATTTAATTGCATAAGGTGCCAACAATGCCCACAAATGGAGACCAAGTTTTTGCTCGCGGCATATGGGGAGCACTGCAACGAATGGCTTACACGATATGCCGCCCACAAACGGTAGGTTCTTACGCGGAATTCAAGCAACGCATCGAGCGAAAGGTATGGCTACACGACGACTTTTACTACGATGCATCTATAACAAAAAATACATGACTTATTCAAAACATTGTAGCACAGGTTTGATAGTAACAATCATTTTTGTTTGATCAAACAAAGATATAAAGCTATAACATTTACATCTTTGAGTCGGATCACTATGGCTGCTGCGTTGCCGGCCGCTACAGACCTTTCATTTCAAGAATCCGCTAACAATTTGAGTCATGCGATTGTAGAACTTTTGAGAGGATTTGATGACCCTTTATATTTTCAAAAAACGGATTTTGGTCCATTTCCGCGACAATTGTTGTTTCGAAAGGTCGGCGAACCCATCACGCTAGATAATTACGACAAGAATGGGGGCGAGGCAACTCTCACAGTCACATGGTACGACGACAGAGAGGCAGGTAAACCCGACTATAACATGCCAAGGCAGTCTGGTAATGAGGGAATGTACGATGCGCCACGCCAAAAAGGAGCAGAGGGAATTGCAAAGCCGTCTTTACGATTTCTGATTGATATCAAAACGGTTCCTGACATTGGGCTGCGCATGATTGATCACCAGGATAATGAATTTGACCCGACTGGGGAGTACTGGAAGCGCGTCAAATATTTTCGTGACCGGTTTAAATACCATGCAAAACAAAAGGGATTTACGGACTTAATGACAACGGAGCTTCTTCGTCGTAAATCGAGTTTTGTTCCAGCTTATGATGGAGAAACGTACGGTACTTCAACGCATCCAGACGCTAAGGCGTTTAAAATTACGGTCACGCGACAATTGCCATGTTTTGCTTCGGGCAGTCGAATCGAGAATGTGGTGAATACGTGGCTATTACCATACC
>Ga0160423_10000604_pt1 | contig 29573 bp, 47 predicted proteins | sample CRUFie14St8metaG_FD_108191 | JGI IMG/M metagenome (GOLD analysis project Ga0160423, IMG submission 108191) | Marine microbial communities from the Costa Rica Dome - CRUD Field 142mm St8 metaG | ecosystem: Environmental > Aquatic > Marine > Oceanic > Photic zone | place: Costa Rica: the Eastern...
TCAAGATCTTTTCAAGCACTGATGAAACAGATCCATAGAAAGTCACACACTGATGCACTGGATGCCGAATTTGCTGTGTTTGATATGCTACCATTGACAGAGTTTCAAGTAGGCCAAAGCACAAAGACTTGTAGAGAAAGACATGAACAACTGTTACAAACTTTCCCTCAATCATCAGGTGATGTGTTTGTGGTAGAAAAACAAGAAGTGGACTTAGACACAGAAGAAGGACAAACTAAATTTAAAGAATACAACAAGATGGCACTGGATCGTGGACTAGAAGGCATAATGATTAAAGATGTTGATGCTGTATATGAATGTAAACGTAGCCATTATATGTTGAAAGCAAAACCATTCATTGAAGTAACTTTATCTGTGAGAGCAGTTGAAGAAGGCACAGGACGTAACGCAGGTAAACTTGGTGCTCTTGTGTGTGAAGGCATAGATGATGGAAAAGCTATTTCAGTCAACGTTGGCTCTGGACTATCAGATGAACAACGTGAAACATTTTGGCATCACAAGGATGACATCATTAACCAATTTGTAGAAGTTCGTGCAGATGCTATTACAAAGAATCAAGATTCGATTACGGAATACAGTCTTAGATTTCCAAGGTTTAAAACTTTTAGAAGTTTTGAAGTAGGAGAAAAAATTTAGTAACAAACAGTAATATTAAGTTTAGACCGTATTTCTTAAATAAGACTGGAGGAAACTTGTTTAAGAAATTCAAATCAAAAGATGCTTGGAAGAAGCAGAAGTATCCTGCTCGGGTAGGTTACTATAAGATCGGGGATGGTGATTGGTACGAGGTTTGGAACAATGGTGACTATCCTCCAACTCCATGGACCAGAGTCAAACTATTCAAAAGAAAAATTTTTAAACGTCCAACCTTTAGAACAGCAAATAGATTTCTAGTGAGAATGTTCAGATTACCAATAATTAATCAGTGCATCAAATTAGAAGACTTGACCTAAACATAGCATACGCCTGCAATTTAGCCTGTAAAGGCTGTCTCAGTCTCAGTGACTTTGATCGGAAAGGTGTAATGCCATACGATGATATCATTGAATCAATCGACACATGGAAAACAAAACTATATCCTGAAATAACATCTATATTTGGTGGAGAACCTTTATTACATCCTAGGATTTATGATGTTTTTGATTATGTGAAAAAGGTTTGGCCTGACACAACCATTAGACTAATCACCAATGGATATCTACTATCAAAATCTAAAATTGATAAGTTTTTTAAAAACACACCATTTGAAATGCAGGTGAGTGTGCATAGACTTGATCATGAAAAAATTATCAATGCAAATATCAAAAAAATACTTGCACATCATTCAGACTGGAAAATTATAAAAAAGAATGAACCAGGCGAGATGGAACATCATGTTTACGTCTGGCAAAGGCCAGGTTTCAAAATATGGAAAAGCAAGTTTGGTGAATTTGTAATCCCATACAAGACAGAGGGAAATCAATTAGCACCATTCAAAAGCGATCCCAAAAAAGCACATAGTATATGTGGCAATCCTGACGTGCCTATTTTGTACAAAAACAAATTGTATAAATGTGCACCTATCGCCAACCTAATGGATTTACCAAACACCAAAGGATACGAATACTCACCAACAGACTCATACGGAAACATTGATAGGTTTGTAAGACTTATTGGCAAACCAGAAAGTATTTGTAGTATGTGTCCTGAATCAAGATCACATTCAATTGATCATTATGCTAAAGGAGAAGTGCATGTCAAACATCTTGATTAGTGGGTGCGGAGTATCATTCAGTAAACAACGCAAGCCAACATGGAGCAAGGTCCTTAAAATCTGCGGAGCCAACATTACAGACTTAGGTGGACCTGCAGTTAGTAATGAATACATTCTGAACAAGTTACTTTATGGTTTACATTCGCACCAAGACGTAACACATGTCATTTGTCAACTTACAACCACAGGCAAACTAGATGTTGAAGTTAATGCCCATAGACAACAATTAGTGATAAATGATCCTATTAGAAACTTTACTTTTGATGGTATATGGCCTAGCAGTGTGTCAAAGACCAGTAGAATCAAAAGAGACTACTATGAATGGTTGTACAGTGAAAAAATTGATATTGATAACACCATCATTAAACTTTTAGCATTAAAACAATATTGCATGACTAATAAAATAAAATTGCTTATCTTACAAGGTTATCAGATTGATTGGCCACCTGACAATCCAATATTAGGACACCTACCTATAGACTTTGATTATGTGATATATGACGAATACAAAAACAGTGAATACTATCAATATCATGATTATGACAACGGCAATACAGTGCCTTGCAAGGAATATCAAAAATATCTTGCACAAAAAATTAACTCTGACTTCTTGCATTTAGATTTGGACCACAAGTTTAAAAAATTTTTATGAACAATATAATATTTGTATGCTATGATCAAGGCACCGGTGGCGAACACCTTGCAGTTGAGATAAGCAAATTAAACAAATGTAACGATCTATATTACAACATAATCAACGAAAGATATGTTACAATTGATATTGTAATAGGAAAACTAAGATATCTTTATTTTGATTACAAAGAAATAAATGAAATGATCAAACAGCATCCATCTAGCAAATGGCATGTGATACCAACACACTTTTCTCCTGACGAATTAAACGATATTGATGCCAAAAAAAAATTTGTAATAATAAGGACTCCCTCAGACGAACAGCACCAAAGAGTAATTGATCAAAAAGTTTTAGAATACAAATTTACCAATCCTTTGCAGATTAAAGGACAAATAGAAGCAGATGGTTATGAACCAATACAAATATTGAAAGGTCAAAATGGAGCAATGTCATACAATAAATTATTGTGCCTTTACGCAAACCTTTCGATAACAAATGAGAATTTAGAGAAATGTGCAAACGAATATAAAGCAATAAACAGGAAATATAAATTCAACAAATCATATGCAAATCACGTTGAAGTTGAATATTTGGAAACAAAACAGCCTAATTTTTACCAACAATTTACCAAATCACTTGCAAACCAGTTGACATAATACAGTCAGACACTATACTAATAATATGGACAATGTAATAGAGTTCCCTAAAAAGAGAGAGTCTTCTGAAGAAATGAGCAAACGAATGCTAGAAGATATTGTGTATGTTGTGTTAAAAATGATTGCCAACGAAGGGTTTGACGTTGATGATCGTGCGTTTAAACGTGATATGACAGCCTGGATCAAGTTTTTGAAGATATCAATTGATAGGCAACTTGGTGCTACAGATGAATCACTTGAACGTATTAAAAGATTGAAACTGGATTTAGAATAATGACAATGCATTTACAACGTGGCTTGACCACAATCAATTATGGTAAGACAAATTACAGACTGAATGCCGCACAACGCAAGGCAAGAGACAAAGCATTACAAGAACAACGCAAACTGTTGAAGAGAGTTGGCATCAATCCTGACAGAAGAATTGACCCACATGAATTTAGAACAAGTGTAAGGACAGAGGCAAAGCCTGTGCAACACACAGAGCAACCAAAACAAACTGAACAACCTACTGTGTGGAAAGATGCAGGTGCTAAGAGACACAAGCCTCAGACATACAGTGGCAAGCAGAAACTAATTGGTATTGCAATGATGCACAAGAGCAACTTGGTTCCTGTATTCAGTTCAAAAGATGCAAAAGAGATTTCCAAAATGAGGAGAGGTTAATGAAACAACAAGATATGAATGAATATAGATACTGGCTGGGGTATGCTGGTATAATTTTAGCAGTAATAATCCTTTTAACTTTTGGAGCAGTATGGATATTAAATTAGACAAACCATTTGTCAAACATTCAAAAGCAAGTGAACATGATGACAAACTTTGGTTTTTAGAAGAACTTGAAGCAGAGATACTAGCCTTTGCTCAATACATGAAAGATCACTATAAGATCAAATACAATGACACTGCCAGAGCACATCTTAAACGCATTGGTAAATCTACTGAACGTATGAGAGTAACCAGTGCAATGGCGCTTGGTAACTTGGAAGATCTTCATGTTTACGATTGACAGATCATCAACAGAATATAACATAAAGTTATGAATATAAAAAAATTGGCTATGGTTGTTTGGGTATTAGCAGTTATTGGTATTATTGTATTATGTATAGTAAGTATCAGCAACCAAGCATCAGCCAAAGTAATAAAAGAACAACAAGTCGAAACTGATAAAGTAGAAATACTTTCGTTGGAAGGCACTGACTGGAGCAATCCTGATTCTGTGCAAGGTTCACCTGGAGAATTTTTTATTAGTCAAGAAGGCTTTTTGTGTCAATCACAACTCGTTACATTTTGGAATCATGGCGTTCAGCAATCAGGCAGAATGTGTAGACTTCCAAATGGCGCATGGCGAGTATTACATTAAGGGGGATAAATGAAACTTAAAGTAATCGGTACAATGTTGTTAGCAACTTTTATATTATCTGCTTGTTCACAAAAGACAATCAATGATGGTGAAAAGGTAAGCAAATTGTACTTAAATGATAAGACTGAAGCACCTGAATGGTTCCAGAAGTATCCACTAGATACTAATGATAGAATCTACGCAGTGGCAACTGGTGTTGCAGAAGACATGCAATTGAGTGTAGACAAAGCATTGCATGATGCCAAACTTGAACTTGCAGATAAAATGTATCACAAAATTAATGCAGACTTCAAACGTTTCATTACAGACAGTGGTAGTGTTAGTGCAGGTAACACAGTACAAGAAACAACAAAGATTTCACAAAACATTATAGAAAGAGTTATGGTGAACAAATATAAGATCATCAATAAACAAATTCTTAATGTAGGTGGCAAATATAGAACATTTGTTCTGTTAGAATATGATGTGAACAACTTTGAAGCACCACAAGAAATCGTAACCATCGACACAGATGCTATCAAAGATAAAATTGCATCAAGTGACGTCATACAATAGGAGTCAACATGACAGGCGCAGAAATTGGCATTGCTATCATGGTAGCATTATGGATTGTAGGTACCCTAAGTGATTAGAATGATCATAGGTATTGCAATTGGCATGTTAATTGCTTGGAACTTTGTTCCAACACAACCTGAATTTGTAGGAGTAATATGGACAGAAATCACTTTATTAGTGTCGTCATTTTTACAATAGTTCTTGCATTGGTGCCGCATTGGATCAATGCAAAGACTGTGGCAGGTGTAGGCGAATATGACTTTGGTGCTGACATCACAGAAAATGATTCTTGTGACAAGGCATTGACCAAAGCCGAAGCAGATGCAATCGAAAGAGCATTTGGTGTAACTGTTGGTGCTACTGATTGGGAAATGTGTGATAACGAAACTTGCGACTTTAGGCAAATGAGTTGGATCGAAACACATGGTCATGTGGTAGAAATAAAAAATATCAACAAAGTCATATTGGAAAATCCAAGACGTTGTAGAGTAAGCATTGTGGCCGATGTTGAACAGACGCCTACAATAGATCCAAACTTTACACTTGATGTTCAACTTAACAGGACTGAATACAAAGCAGGAGATGAACTTACTATTGATCTTGATCCTAGTACAGCAATGTATGTGGCAGTTTTCAACTGGACTGACGTCTTTGGTTTTGTTTTAATGGACTACAAACTTATAAACAAAAAGTTACAACTGCCAGATGATCCTAGAATCAAATACAAAACTTATCTTACTGACGGTGATGCAAGTGAAGAGATGATTGTGGTATTGGCTTCTGAACAACAAATGAAATTCAAATTGAAATATTCTGATCAAGAATTTATTATGATATCACAAAAATTGGCCAAGATGGGAGTGCTGGTAAGGAAAATATCCTTTACAATAAATCCATAATAATTAATTTCGATGATACATGACACAGTAGAAATTGTCCTACGCAACAAGGACAACGAATATCATTCTATCTGGTTCAATGTATTCAACACAGCATTAGCAAGAAAATGGTATGATGCGTTCCATAAACTATTGAAAGACAACCAACACTTAGAAAAAAATTATTTGTGGCATGGTTGGGCAGATGGCGAACGCAACGGTGAATATATCTGTGAACAGATCAATAAAACTTTTAAAGTAATCAATGACTCTAGTTTAGATTACACTATCAATGACAAATTTGTTTTGAATGATTTGATAGTCGATACACAAGATGAGGACGAACATCCTTTTGATCACGACAAACTTAATGTCTTGCACAGATATTTTGAAGATCTTCAAGGCACTACACAACAATTAAGCGATTATTATATCAAAGCAGATCATAAAACTAAATGGCACATACGACAACTAAACAATCTGTGTCATGAATTTGAATCATGGGCACTAAGTTATAGGAAGAAAAAATATTTGCCTGAATGGCAAAGACCTGCACTTTTATTCTGTTTCTTAAATTCACCAAAATTTGAATTAGAACAAGGTGACTTTAACAGTTTTGGCATTGATGCATTGTGTAAAGATTTTGGTGGTGTATATCTAGGCGTTAATAAGGCAGTAGGCAAACATCATTATGAAGTGTTTCATGATGAAGACGGTGCTAGGATAGATGAACTTACAACTACAACTATGCGTGGACAGACTTTGGCTTCAGGTGATTTTGATATTGACTTAGGTCGCACTGATCGAAATGAAACGTGGCGTATTAACGAAAACAAAAAATTTAGAAAATGGTTAGTAGAAAATGGCTTTGATCCAGAAGACAAGTCATTAACTATAGGCCATCCTAAAATTGGACAAATTAATTTACAAAGATCTTTTGATGCAATCAACGATGAACAAAAGGTGTGGTCATGTTTTTATCGTTATCCAGATGTATATCAAATTAAGACAAGTAAAGCAACTGCAACCTATGATTATCATTGGTCTGATTCAGATTATGAGCAAAAACAAATAGAAATACTTCGTCCTGGTTATATCTACACAGAACAAAATAAATAATATACCAACATTATATAGGAGATAAAGATGAATTTTTTAAAGAAATTATTTGGTATGGACAAACCTGCAGAAGCAAAAAAGCCTACAAAGAAGACTGTAAAAAAAGCGGCAAAGAAAACTTCAAAGAAGACTGTCAAAAAAACACCAAAAAAATTGACTAAGAAAAAGAAATAGTGTTATACTAATTCATAGGAGTTAACAACTATGAAAATTGACAGTATAACCAACATGCATGAAAGTCATCCTTTTGTGCGAAAGCAAAATCAAGAGTTTGAACTAATGGAACTTCCATATTCAGTTCAGGCGCTTGAGCCACACATGAGTCGTGAGACTGTGGAACTACATCACGGCAAACATCAGAACACTTATGTTACCAACATGAACAAATTCATGAAGGGTACAGATTATGAAAATATGAATTTGAAAGACATTGTGAAAGCATCTTATGAAAAAGACAGAGGTGTGTTTAACAATGCCGCACAAAATCTTAACCATATTATATTTTGGAACGGAATGTCACCAGACAAAGTAGAAATGCCTAACTCAGTATCCGAAGCACTTGAATCTGCCTTTGGATCTGTAGACAATGCAAGAGACAAATTTATTGATCTTGGATTAAAACAATTTGGATCAGGATGGGTATGGATTGTTAAGAAAGACGGGGGACTAGATATAGTCAACACACCAAATGGTGTAAATCCAATAGTGTTTGGACAGGAGCCATTGTTAGGTGCAGATGTTTGGGAACATGCCTACTATGTAGATTTTAGAAATGACAGAAAGAAATACTTAGAAACATTCTGGGACGAACTTGCTAATTGGGACTATGTAAATTTACAACTATCACAAGCATAATGAATAGAGAAGAGATTATAGATCAGTATCCGTTACTCGCAGAAAAACTTAAAACTGTGTATGATCCAGAGATACCAGTGGACATATTTGAACTAGGACTGATCTATGATGTCACTCTCAATCCCGATAAATCAGCAGATGTAAAAATGAGTTTAACCTCACCAATGTGTCCTGTAGCAGGACAAATGCCAGAATGGGTGCAAAATGCAATCATAGAAAGTGGCGTAGCAAATCCTGTGCGTGTTGATCTAACATTTGATCCTCCATGGGATAAATCTATGATGTCAGATGATGCGGCATTGGCCCTGGGAGTTTTTTAAAAAAAATGTAGTCCGTGCTACATTTGAAAGGTAACTAGAACATATGACCGAATTTACTACAGGAATATTTGAATTGTTTAAAAGGCTAATGAAAGGCAACAGTATTGTGTTGGCTTTAGTTTATACATGTGGACACATCATTATTGCAATGAGTGTTGTAAGCATTTTAACAGGTGCAAGTCTTTGGGAAGCAGGTGCAGTGGCACTTGTAGAACCAGCCATCAATGGAATATGGTTTTACATCTTGCATAGTTTTTGGAAAAGACTACAAGGCTAATAAGATAAATACAGTATGATAAACACAGAACCTTGCGATAGATGTGGACATACATGTCCTTGTGATCAAGATTGTTCTTGCGATTGCTGTTAATCCACACTATAATTAATTAATGAAACTGTTAGCAAATGGATGTTCCATGACCCATGGACAAGAATTATTCGCAGATGAATACGATATCAGAAACACTCAACTGTGTTATGCTAAAAAAATATTTGATGAGTTTGATGATATATTTGAAGAGTACGACAACGTGGCTCTTCCTGGGGTAAGCAACGCACACATTGTTGAATCAACTATGGACTACTTGATTACACAAGGAGGTGACAACACCTTTGTATTAATAGGCTGGACTTCGCCAATAAGATATTGCTTTACGCATAATCAAAGATATCTTAGGTTCAACATACACAATCCACCAAGTAAAGGAGACTGGGACGCAGGACCACATATTTGCGATTTTCATGAACAGTTTAGAATACACATGAACGATCCACATGACCTTGCAAGACAGTTCTTTCATCAGGTAAATTATCTAGCAACTTATTTAGAATACGCAGGCATTCCCTATGCCATGTCATATTTCTTTGAAGAGCCTGGATACTCACAATCAAGAAGACAATTAATTACTAATCATTGGCCAAAAAACGCAAATACCAAATTAGATTTCGGTACTCCGCAACCAAACTGGTTGTACAAACATAACATACTTCCTGGTGCTCATTGGAACTACCTCAACACCCAAGCCAAGGAACATGGCAATTTGTGGTGTTCAAACAGACACCCAAACGAACTTGGACATGAACTTATTGCTGAACGTATGATGCCTTTGGTATCTAAACACTTAGGCACCACATGAGTCAAGAGTTTGATACTCTGTATATAGGTTGTAGTCATGCAACAGGTTCCTATGATAAAGATGACAATATTGTCAACAGAATTGAAAGCATTCCTTACAGGACATCAAAGATAATGAATCAAAAATGGAAAAGCATAGCACTTTCAGGGCATGGTATCTTTGCCTATGCAACTGTCATAGAATATCTAATGCAATCCAAACTTTTAAATTTTAAAAACATTATTGTACAGCAAACCTATGAACCAAGATTAAATCACATAGAAGAAGAAAAATTACATAAAATGATATATGAATATATCGCCAATGATCAAGATACTACGTTACATGCATACGTCCAACCTTATTGGTGGTGTTATATTACAAGTCAACAAAAATTATATAATGATCAATTTACAACATCACAAAGCAAATTAGATTACTTAAAGCATCTACAACACTTTGATGCCAAATTTAATCAAGCAAAAAATATTGGCCCTGTGCCAGACAATCTATGGGTTGATATGAGTTATAGATATATTCAATTGATATGCGAAATTAAAGGTATAAATTTGTATTCATTTGCATGGTCAACTAGTCATAGAGACACTGAATATATTCAGTCGACTAGGAATGTGCATTTTGGCAATCAATTATCGGTGCTAGATTGGCTTGGAGATAAAAGGAACCAAGTTCTTTCAGATGCAGGCAAACATCCCACTTATGACGCTGTGCAAATAATATCACAAGAACTTGCAGATCAACTACAAAACAAATTAAATACAGTATGACATTAGTAAATGTAACAGAATCAGCAAAAGAACAAATGATCAAGTTGGTCAATGAAAACAACACCGACGCAGTGCATCTATCTGTCAAAGGCGGAGGGTGTTCAGGATTTATGTATGAATGGGGATTTGTCAAAGAGGATGAGATCAATAAAGGTGATGAAGTAATCGATCTTGGCAAAGCAAAGTTTGTAGTCGATGGCATCAGTGTAATGTATATTGCTGGCACTGAAGTTGACTATGTCAAAGAAGTTTTTGGTTCTCATTTTAGTATAAAAAATCCAACAGCAACAGCCTCCTGTGGTTGTGGCGAATCTTTTGCAGTCTAAAGTTCATCGATAGTAATAAGTCCGTCCGCTGGCAAATCAAGTTTTTTACGTTTCTCAACACCTTTCTTTTGTGCAAATCTTTTTGGATCACATGTTGGACACACATGATGATAATGGTTAGATAATCGCTTAGGATCAATTGACCCTTTGTCTCTTACAAATTCTTTTTGACATTCATCACACACAAAACGACAAACTGTTTTTCTTCTTTTGTATGGATGGTACTTGCCTTTTTTTGATGTTCTTACATGTTCAGTGATTATTACTTCGTCTTTGATGAACATAATATATTTACATTCGGATTACAAAATACACACATAAATAAAAGCAATTAGGAGATCTCAAAATGGCACAACAAACAGTAGGTATCGGTAGTTCAGCCAATGACGGAACAGGTGATCCGTTAAGAACCGCCTTTACAAAAATAAATGAAAACTTTACAGAACTCTATGCTACAACAGGCATGGACACTGATAAAGGTATTGACATTAATGCCAATACAATAACATCAACTAGAACCAACGATGATATTATTATTGATCCGAACGGAACAGGTAAAGTTGAATTAGCGGCAGATGTTGAAATTGATAATGGATTAAACATTAATGGCGCAGTAATCACATCACTTACTACAAACGGTGATATCACACTAACACCAAATGGCACAGGTGGCGTAATATTAGATAGCGTTAAAATTACCCAAAACGAAATAGCGGCTACAAATTCAAATGACGACTTACAGTTAACAGCATCAGGTACTGGTGCGGTAACAATTGGTACAATTAGAGTAAGTGGATCGCAAATTAGTTCTGATGATTCTAGTGCAATCCAAATTAAAGAAACATTGCAAGTAGACAACATCAGTTCAGATGATTCTTCAGCAGTAAATGTAACAGGAGCAATGACTATAGCAGGTGCTGTTGATGTAGGTGGTACACTATCTGCAAGTACTGTAGACGTTAACACTATACAATCAGGAGATTCTGCAGGTGTTGTGGTTAATGATGGCTTATCAGTAGCAGGTGCACTTAATGGAGCAGGCTCATCAGTTTTACAAATTACAGATGGTATTGATGTAGAAGGAACGGCAACGTTCGAAGGTACAGTAATAGCAGACGGTAGAATTGAGGCAAACAGTTACCTTAGATATTCAACTGAAACCATTTCAGGTTCAGGTGGATCCAATGCAATCAGTGTGTTAACTGGTGTAAGTTTGATTAATACAGCAGGCGGTACAGCGACACTAACATTTGCAGATGGCGTTGACGGACAGGTGAAACATCTTATCATGGTAGTAGCAGGTAATGATGCTACACTTGACAACACTAACTTAAACGTATCTACATCTATTGTGTTTAATGCAGTAGGTGAAGCGGCTACATTGGTGTTTGATGGCACTACAAATAAATGGAACATTGTTGGCTTTCAAGGCGCAACAGTATCTTAATAATTTAGGGCAGTCTCTACTGCCCTTTTTTTATGGCCAAATTGCCATAAATATGGTATATGGCAATAGTTTGGACAACATCATCAGGATCTTTAGGAGTAATAGAAGAAAGAGTAGCATACACTGAAACTCTTGTAGCCACAGGTGCAACATCATTTTCTGTGTTAGCAGGGTCGTTGCCAAGTGGACTATATGTTACTAGTACAGGTGTAATCAAAGGTACACCATCTGAAGTGTCACAAGATACAAAATCCACATTTGTTATCAGAGCAAATGATGGTACAGATAGTGTAGATAGAACATTTTCTCTCACTGTGCAAGGTCCAGATGCACCCACTTTCACTACACCATCCGGCACAATTTTAAATTTAACAGATGGAGAATCAGTAGATACAACTATAGTTGCTAAAGATTCTGACGATGACATTATTAAATTTTATCAATCAGGAGGTACGTTACCACCTGGATTATCATTTAATTCTAAGTCTGGGAGAATCACAGGCATTGTGCTACCAACCCAAGACTTGTCAGACACAAGGGTCACTGGATGGGACATGAATCCGTTTGATGCTCCAGCCACACAATGGGATGACATTTATAGAAGTAGAGCAATTTCAAAATATTATCAATTCAAAATAAGAGTAACAGATGGTTCAACAGAAGCAGAAAGGCAATTTGATTTTTACATTGCTACTGCTGACGAATACAGAGCAGATACAATTAGGACAACTGCAGATGGAAAGTATTCACCAAATTCAAACATCAGTGTTACAGCAGATAGATCTTCAAATAGACCTCCTGTGTTTATTACGCCTGCAGGATCAATTGGTACTTTCACACACGAAAATTATCACATTGCAAAAATTGAAGTGTCTGATGTAGACACCACATTATTACAACAAAATGTTAACACACTGACCTATAGTTTGATAGTGGGTTCATTACCACCAGGTATGGCATTAGATTCTGCTAATGGCGAGATATTTGGAACGATAGATACCCAAACAGATGACGAAAAAACTTACACCTTTACAATCAAATGTATTAGGACTACTGAAGGAAGTTTAAGTGTCAGTGCTCAACGTGAATTCAGTATAACTATAAGGAATGACAGAGCAAGTCAAATCACTTGGTCGACACCAGAGGAACTTACAATTTAATGTCTACACTTACTTTAGGAACAATAGCACCAGGCAAAACATCGTTATTCAGTGTAGGTGCCACTTCTAAACAGGATAATGTATTGTTTTCATACAAATTTAAAAAAGGCAGGCTACCACAAGGACTGTCAATACAACCGAATGGCGAAATAGAAGGAGTAGTGTCCAACAAATATTTTGAATTAGATGGTGGCCATACAAAACTGGATGTAGTTGATTCTGAAGCAACAACAACTTTAGATCATGAATATATTTTTACTGTAACCGCAACAGGGTCAGACTACGCACTCACAACAAGTGACCAAGAATTTAAGATAAAACTATCAACACCTTACACAAAAGGACATCATGATATTTTTGCTGAAGCAGGACTTGATACAATTCAACGTAACAGATTTGTAGAACAGTATTCTAATAATAATATTTTTCCAAATGAAAAATTATATAGACCTGAAGATCCAAATTTTGGTGTGTCAAAAGACGTAAAAATGCTATTGATATCTGGTATAGAAACATCATATTTGTCAGAGTACATGACTGCAATGCAAAGAAATTTTTCCAATAAAACTGTTTATTTTGGAGACCTAACAAGTGCCAGAGCAACTAATTCAAAAGGCAACACAATATACGAAGTTCTATACTATCCAGTGGTCGATACCATTAAAGATATAAGTGCATCACAAGACATTGGAGATGAAACAGATATTCCTTTTAGGGTCACTGATCTTATCAGATCAAGCACAAACTTATATTCAGCAGACCAAGATCAAATAGAAACTGTATATCCTAATAGTTTAACGAACATGAGATCAAAATTAGATGATATTGGACAGGTGACAGGAGAGTTTTTACCTTTATGGATGCGATCAGTACAGGCATCAGGTAATGCACTAGGTTGGATTCCTGCTGTGCCTATTGCTTATTGCAAACCAGGAGAGTCAGCACAAATAAAATATAACATACAAAAAAATGGCATAGACATCAAACAAATTCCTTTTACGTTCTTTGAAATTTACACATCAGAACATCTTGGTACAACCGTGGATGCCACTGAGCAAACTGTGACAAGAACAGGCAATGGATCGACTAGAGAATTCACGATCACGAATTTTAACAATAAAGATTCTACTAATGTCACCCATACTATTTCTACACAAAAATCTGTTCGTGTAACCATAGATGACGTTACACAAGATGATAGATCTATTACAATAAAAGGAAAAACTGATCTAACAACTATCACTGCAGACGCTAGTGTGTTCTATGGTTCAGCAGATGGCAAAGTATTTGATGTTGTGTATCATGCTGGTGTTGAGACAGGTGGTGATGCAACTGATGTTACATGTGATTCTTTGTTGATCACCAGTGATGGGTCCAACCAAAGATCTACAACGATTACATTTGCCAAACCTCCAGCCGCTGGTGCGTCTATTATAATTCTTAGAAAACAAAACATTGGGTTCGATACCAAAGTGAACAGCACATTTGATGTAATAGAAAGAAGTGTAACTGATGCAACTAATGGGGGTGATGGAACAACTGTTAGATTCACTATACAATTTGTGCCTCAATCAAGTCCTAAAATCACTGTTGGAGGACTCAACACCACAGCATTCAGTATCAACAAAAATGTGATAACTTTCCTAACTGCTCCTAGAGGATATCAAGCAGATACTTCAAATATAAGGACTGATGGGTCAGCGAACAGCACATTCAACAATGAAAAAGACATCACAGCGGATTCAACAGGTGCACATATAACAGTTACAGGCACCCCGGCAGAAACATTTTTTGATGATCATGGTACCACATTTGGTAATACAGGCACTACGTTTGATATAGGAAAGACAGCGAAACGCACTTTGCCTATGCCTATGCGTGATCTAACACATCTACAAGGAGATGCTGTGAGTAGATATGAGCAAGTCATTATATAATGATAAATAAATCATATAAGGAATATAACACATGGCATCAAGTTTAAGTCCAACAAGCATAGACGCAACCTTTCCTATAGCAGGACAGGATAATGATTCACAAGGTTTTAGAGATAACTTTAACCAAATTAAAACTGATCTTACAAATGCAAAATCAGAACTAGAAGATTTACAGTCAAATGCTGTACTTAAAGCAAGCCTAACATCTCCGGCAGTTTCAGCATCAAATGATCTAGGAGGACTAGAACTTTTTGATTTTAAACGTTATCAGTATGTTGACAAAGTAAGTGCATTAGGAACTGTGTCAGGATCTAATTCAATTGATGTAACTAACGGGAGTGTGTTTACACTTACAACATCAGGTTCAACTACATTAACATTTACCGGATTCAAAAACACGGGTTTTGAGAGTGTGAAACTTATTGTTACCCAAGGTGGCGCTCACAGTGTTAATTTGACTGGAGTAACTTTTCCATTCTTAATGAATCCTGATGCAACTACAAATAATCTAGATTCAACAGCAGGAGTTGACTTTAGCACAAGATATGTGTTTCCACAAATAAGCGGAAGTGTAACTGTGTTTGATGTGTTTACCACAGATGGTGGCACAACAAAAAGAGCAACATATCCTGTATCATACTAATTGACTTTTACAAAAGCATAACTTATAATACATTATGCATCATCCTTTAATTGATCCAAAAGATTTAAGGAAATTGCCAGAAGAGAAAGTGCAAGAAAAACTTTCTGAACTTCGTAAGAAAAAGAATATGGTAATAAAAAGCAATTATAATATACAAGTACTAGAACAAATTGAAAGTCTAATGACTCTATATCAACTAGAGTTATCTGAAAGGACTGCAAAAAGACTTGCAAAAGAAAAAGATAAAGGTTCAGACATGGACGACTTAATTAACGTAGAATAATGCAACTTACTGATTTAGAATGGAACACTGAATTCACTAGCACAATCTTGCTACATGATTCTATTGTTCCAAACAGTTATTCCATACAAATTAAATTTAATTCAAACACTGATAATATCAATAACCAAAACCGTGCGTTTGATAGAATGAAATATTTTTTTCAAAGTCTAATGAACAATGGTTTGATAATGAATTATAAAAATGTTAATGCTGACACACTCTCACAGTATGCAGATAAAATTATAATGATTCCAGAAGAACCTTTTGATCAAATAATGGTGGCAATAATACATTCAAAATTGATAAACATTGTTGAAGCCAACATACAAATTACTGAGGTTAAATTAGACAGTTGGCAAGGAGACAACGTGGTTTATACAAGTGAAGCATTTGGTATTACCAAACTGTTCACAGAAGGAGACTTTGGAGATATCCAATGGTGGCAACATACAAAACCAATTACATTCAACCCAAGTGATCCTGATTACAAGATACCAGAATGGAAAGATTTCAATTTACAGTTTGACAAAATTAAAGAAAAGCCACAAAATAAAAATAAGAATAAAAAATTTAAACCAACGGTGATAGATGGTGGCAAAAATTAAAAATGTTACAGCACAAGTTAGAGTGCATCAAATGTCATGCAAAATTTACAACGACAGGACCAATATCATGTCCACAATGCGGATCAGACTATCTAGTTGATTATACAATGGGAGGAACTATGCCTGAAGATGACAATTTAGATTTTCTTGAAAAGATGGAACAAGAACAAGCAGAACTAAAAGAAAGTACCAAAGAATCTAAAAGAGCCAAACAAGAACATCTTAATCAGAAATGGAAAGTGAAGCCAGATAACACAAACTGTGGAGAACAAGACAATGACAGTTGATGAATATGGCCAGGTGCATTATTCAATCAAAGAAATAATTGAATTGCTATATTCACGTCCTGATTTTGATTTATCAGAAATTGCAATTGAAAAAACTGAAAACGACAAATACAACCAGCACTGTGAAGAACTGTTAGAAGAAATGCAGATTCTAAGTGATCACAATGCCATCACAGAAAATATAGAAGACTTTCATAAAATTAAATTGAACACATGGTTCATGCCAGAAGAATACAAGACATTTGATGTTGAAAAATACTGTCTCGAATGTTGTGAAACAAATGAAGAAATGCAAAGAGTAAAAGATGAAATGATGATGTTTGAGGCTAGAAAACTTTTACCTGTGTTACAATACATAAAGTATCTTGTAGACACTATGAGAACAAACAAAATAGTTTGGGGTGTAGGTAGAGGATCATCATTAGCAAGTTTCATATTGTTTTTACTAGGAATCAATAAAGTCAATCCATTATTACATAATTTAGACGTCCACGAATTCCTCCGATAATTAACTGATAAATATTAGTAGGAGACCCATATGGCGTTAAAACACAGATCAAAAAATATAGTGACAACTGCAAGAGGCAAGAAGATTGACTTTGAAGCATTAAAACGTGCGAACGAAACTGTAAGAGCAGTAGGAAATGTACCAGTAAATGCTAGAGGTGATGAAATAGGACCAAATGGCAAAGTTATTAAAAAACGTGAAGAGATTATGAATGAATACAATTCATCAAATCCAAATGCGGTAGCACACACTCAGCAAAAGCCTGAACTACCAATTGAAGAAACAAAAGTGGTAGATGGTGTTACTTATGTTAAACGTGGCGGTGTATGGTACACAGCATAAGTGAAGAAAATTGTTGATCCAAATTTACTTGCTAAACTTGAAGGTCATGAGCCTAAGCCTGTACCACAACCAAAAATAAAGACACAACCAAAAGAAGTTACTGATTCTAACTTATTAGAAAAACTTGAGGCAGACAACAAAAGACTGACTACAGTAAATGAACTGCTCAACAATGCAATAGACGTTAAGATTATTGAAGTTCCTAAAAGAGTTGAGGTCCCAAAAATTATTGAAAAGGAAGTGATCAAAGAAGTGCCTGTTGAAAAAATTGTTGAAAAAATTGTTGAAAAACCAGTAGAAAAAATTGTAGAAAAACCAGTAGAAAAAATTGTCCACAAATATGTTGAAGTTCCTGTAGCAATACAACAACCAAAACAAAACGTTACACGAGAATCTGTTGATAAAGTTACTATCAAAAATAATAAAATTAATCGTGTTGCTACATTAAAAAAACTTGACGACCTGTTAAATTAATACTAAAATAGTATTGATGAAAAACATTGATTACAGACACATAGTACAAGCAGAAGATATTATTCCAATCAAAGATCATGTTCTAGTGCAAGACATGGACTTCCAAGCACAAGTTACCAAAGGAGGCGTTTACTTGCCAAATGACGATGGCACAGGACAAGGTATAAGACCAAGGTGGGCCAAAGTTTACTCTGTTGGTAGACTGCAAAAAGAAGTTTCGCCAGGTGAATGGGTACTTGTAGATCATGGACGTTGGACCAGAGGCGTGTTAATACAAAAGCCTAATGGTGAAGAATTAGTTTTAAGAAGAGTAGATTTCAAAGACATACTAGGCACATCAGATCAACCTGCTAGCGAAGTTTAATGGCTATTAAAATTTTTATGACAGACGTTGACGACTGTCTTTTTGCCTGGAACGATGCATTTATGCAATGGGCCAGTGTTCATTATCCAGAATATGATGCGGTAATAGATGCAATGGCGCAATGGAACATTTGGGAAAAGTTTTCTAATGTCAACAAAGAACAAGCAGAAGCGATGCTCAAACACTTTAACACATCTGCCAAACAAGCATTTATGCCACCAAAGTTGGACGCAGTTGAATACGTTAATAAACTTATAGATGAAGGTTGGAGATTTATTGCCATAACTTCTGTATCTGATGATCCTGATGTATGGAAACTTCGTAAAATGTGTTTAGATACAATGTTCCCAGGAGGATGTTTAGAACTACACTGCCTACCACTCCATGGCACTAAAAAAGAATTCTTGTCACAGTGGCAAGGCAAAGATTACTTCTGGATAGAAGATAAATTAAAAAATGCAGAAGCAGGACATGAACTTGGATTTAAAACAATAATAATTGATCATCCATACAATCAAAATTCTTCTAAAGGTATTACCAGAGTCAATAGTTGGGAAGAAATTTATTCCATATTGACATCCAGTCAAACCTAATCTATAATAAACATATGAAGAAACTTTGGACAGAACAATACAGGCCAAACACTCTGAATGGGTATGTGTTTCGCGATCAAACACAAAAAGAACAAATACAAGGTTGGGTTCAATCTGGATCTATTCCGCATTTGTTATTCAGTGGTGCTCCTGGCACAGGTAAAACTACACTAGCAAAAATATTATTCAATGAACTTAAGATTGATGCATATGACGTGCTAGAAATAAATGCATCACGTGAAAACAGCATAGACACTATCAGAGACAAAATTACTAACTTTGTCCAAACAATGCCCTTTGGTGATCTTAAAGTTGTGTTGTTAGATGAAGCAGATTATATTTCACCCAATGGACAAGCGGCATTGAGGGGCGTTATGGAAGAGTATCACACCACAGCAAGATTTGTGCTGACTTGTAACTATCCAAACAGAGTGATTCCAGCATTGCACTCAAGATGTCAAGGCTTTCACATAGAACGTTTGGATCAAACTGAATTCACAGCAAGAGTGGCTGAGATACTGGTTGCTGAAAAGATTGAGATCGAAATAGACACAATAGACACTTACGTCAAAGCAACATATCCTGATCTAAGAAAATGCATCAACATGGTGCAAATGAATTCACAGACAGGCAAATTAGTGTCTCCAGACAAAGCAGACACTGGGACTCAAGATTACAAACTTGATATGGTTACATTGTTTAAGGCGGGCAAAATATCTGAAGCAAGAAAATTGTTATGTACACAGGCTCGTCCAGAAGAAATAGAAGACATCTATAGATGGATGTATGATAACATTGAATTGTTTGCACAAGATGAAGAAGGACAAGACAAAGCAGTGTTGATTATTAAACAAGGACTTGTTGATCATTCGTTTGTTGCAGATCCTGAAATAAATTTATCAGCAACACTTATAAAACTAGGCAGACTCAAATGAAAATAAGATACTATCGCAACATATCTAATAGTAGTTGGCGATGGATTGGCTTCTTATTAGCAATGTGTTCTGCTTTTATTTTAAGCAGTGGTGCTGTCAATGTGCAATGGATGGGTTGGAGTATTGCATGTGTTTCATGTGTAATATGGATCTACATGGGATATAAAGACAGAGATACACCAAGAGCACTAATGGAAGTGATGTATTTGGTATTAGCAATTAGAGGAGTTATTAACTGGACATGAGAATAGTTGAAGATTTAAAATTAGATTACAAAGATGTATTGTTCCAACCCAAACGTTCTAAACTAGAAAGTAGACGTGATGTTGAAATGTTAAGAACTTTTACTTTCCATAATTCTGAAAGAACTTTTAAATGCTTACCTATAATGGCATCTAACATGGATGGTGTTGGCACATTTGCAATGGCTAAAGTATTACAAGAACACAAAATGATGACTGTGTTAAGAAAACATTACACCATAGATGATTGGACCAAAGCCATTGGTGAAGGCATAAATTTAAAATATCTATCAGTGTGTACAGGCACAGCGGCCATATGGGATAAAGATGCTGAAGACTATGCACTGCTGAAGGAAGTTATCAAACGTTGGCCTGATATCAAATTTATCACAATCGATGTTGCCAATGCATATCATCAAAACTATGCTGACTTTGTGTCAAGAGTGCGTGACGATTTTCCTGATCGTGTTATAATCGCAGGCAACGTGATCACAGGTGAAATGACAGAAGAACTTATTATCAAAGGAGCAGACATTGTCAAGTGTGGCATAGGACCAGGTTCTGTGTGTATCACAAGAACAATGACTGGAGTTGGTGTGCCACAGTTTTCAGGTGTGCTTGAATGTGCAGACGCGGCACATGGCGTAGGTGGACACATTATTGCTGACGGTGGTTGCACAGAACCAGGTGACGTTTCCAAGGCGTTCGGCGCTGGCGCAGACTTTGTAATGCTGGGTGGCATGTTGGCGGCACATGAAGAATCAGAACTTAACAAAACAGAAGATGGCAAGTATGAATTTTATGGAATGGCATCAGATACTGCAATGCAAAAATATGGACGTAGAAAAGACGGTTATCGTGGTGCTGAAGGCAAAAGAGTTTTACTCAATGATCGAGGCCCTGTAGAGCCTACAGTAGTAGAAATAATAGGCGGAGTTAGATCTACATGCACATACATTGGAGCCAAAAGAATAAAAGATATGCCCAAATGTGCAACATTTGTAAGAGTCAACAATAGAGTTAACACAGTATATTCTAACCAAGAAGCATAACAATTAAATAGATCGTGTCAATCGAACTAGCAAAAAAAGTTGCATGGACTATCTTATTACAAAAAGGAAATGACTTCAATCAGACCAGACACCAAGTAAAAGGATTTTATGCTAGAGGACGTCCAATTTGTGACAAAGAAATGTTAGATGAAGTAAAAGCATTACCACCAATTCATACTATGATACACAATCACACTATGATTCCTACATTTGAAGATAAGTTTGCAGATTGGATCAGTGAGAATATGTTTAACAATATCAAAGGACTGGAAAATTATCAGCCTGACATATCTCAAGGGGCAACACAGTCTTTTGATAGTTTTTATATCAAACATGGCCACAAAAAAATAAAAATGTTTTTTGGTGAATATCTATATCATATTGTAGTGAGGCAGAAACTTAATATGCCATATGACTTTATTACATCATATGATGAACTACAAGAAGGTGATGCTTTGGTGCTAAGTGTGCCTTTTTGTGACACTGGCAATTTAGATTTTGATCTTGATAAAATTTTCAAACACTGTGATATGATGAATATACCTGTGCTACTAGATTGTGCTTATTTTCCTATTGCTTACAACATAGAAATTGATCTCAATTATGAATGCATTGATACTGTATGCTTTAGTCTTAGTAAACTGTTTCCTATTGCACATGCTAGAGTAGGCATGCGTTATACAAAAAAAGGATTTGAAGATGGACAAAAATTACACAGTAACATAAATTATGATAACAGGATAAGTGCTGGAATAGGTTTACATTTTATAAACAAATTTAGATCAGACTATGTGGTTGAAAAATATATCCTGGCCCATAAAAAATTTGTCAAAGCATTTGGACTAAAGCCAAGCAACACAATCTTATTTGCAGATGGTGACGATACTTGGATTGAATATGGCAGACATGATATTTTAAAAGCATATGGACTAGAAGATGATTGGAAACAATATCATAATAGACTTTGTTTCACAGAATTATATGAAAATTTGTCTATTGCAGAAGAGGTAATCAATGTCTACAATTAAACTTAAATTTAAAAATATAAATTCAGTCAATAATAAAGCACCACAAATGGCTGTTCATGTAAACAGCAAGGAACTTTACAAAGGACTGGTGTTGGAACAGCATGTGATAGACGTGGATTTACAAGAACAAAACATTTTAAAAATATACTTTATAAACAAAGAAGATCCTGACACAGTTATACAAGATGGGAAAATTGTTAATGACCTTAATTTCGAATTGGAAAACATCACTTTGGATAAACACGACATCCAAGATCTTATTTGGAAAGGACAGTATGTGAGCAAAGATAATGTTATACCTTCCTGTCTATTTTTTGGCCCACGTGGATATTTTGAGTTACATTTTGAATATCCAATATTGAAATGGATCCTAAAAACTAATCATGAAGATCATAACGATGATCCAACATGGGAACAAGACTACAACTATTACATTGAAGCATGTCAACTACTAAACAAAATACAGAAAAAATAAGTTTAATTGCATGGACTTTGATGCTGGCATCAGCAAACAAACAATTAGATATGCCAGGAGAATACCTTTGGAATATTCCAGATGCTAATACATTCAAAGAAGTTAGAGACAAGTCGAGGAGTGTGTACAGTAGTGGAAACAGTATTAAAGACAACACAGTAACTGATTTTATCCAAAATGTAAATTTCAATAAATTTATGCAGGACCCACACATATCTGCAAAGTTTGAAGACTATTTTCCTATGTGGATTAAACAATGTCTTAGATATAATTTAAAAGGCATTGATGAATTCAAATATGTTTGTTATGCACAAGGCAGTCAAGAATATTTTTTAAACTATTATTTTGCCAACAAGGACAAAAGGTTTAGAATATTCAAAGGTGAATATTGGTGGCATATGGAAGTGTGGCAAAGTATGAACATACAATGGGCATACATCGAAGATGATGACATACAAACAAATGACGTGGTGCTGTGTAGTTTTCCTTTTGCTTTGACAGGCAAAAAGCATGTTGGCTTTGACTCAATGATCGCCCAGTGCAACAAACTAGGGGTAGAGGTTATGGTTGATTTCATTTACCTTCCTAATTGCACTCAAGATATAGTTTATATAGATTTAGATCACGAATGTATCAAAGGATTAAGTTTTAGTTTCTCAAAAACATTTCCTGTGCAAAATGCCAAAGTGGCTGTTAGAATGACTCGCAATAGATTGAATGACCCAATGCAGATAAGCAATGATGAAAATGTTGCAAATAGACTGGGGTGCGGACTTGGACTAGAAATAATGCAAAACTTTGATGTAGATTATATGGTTAAAAAATATCATAAAGAACAAATGCATTGGTGTAATGTGCTTGGATTACATGCAACAGATGTTGTGCATTTTGCAGTAGGTGAACCATATACACAGTATGGTAGATCTGAAAACATGAATTGGTTCAGCGAATACAATGAGCAATACAACAGATATAATTTAGGCCCTCTGTTTGAAAATAAGGCATTACTATCTACCCTTAAATTATACAATTAAATATACAGTGGAGATTTCTAAAACATTCTGCGTATATCCTTGGGTACATCAAATGGTCGATACAACTGGCTCGATCAAACTGTGTTGTGTCGCAGATGATCCAACTGATAAAGTATCTGGACAAAATATGCATGTGAACAAACAGTCTTTGAGTGAGGCATGGAACAGCGAATACATGGTCAGTGTAAGAGAAAGACTTATTAGTGGACGACAAGTGAAAGATTGTGGTCAATGTTATAGAAAAGAACGTCTTGGTGAATATAGTTTTAGACAAAAAACTAACGACGATTGGTCTGATAAAATACAAGAAATACAACAACACTATAAAGACTATGAACAACAATACACAGGAGCCAACGAGTTCATGAAAGAAAAAATGCAAATGAGCAAATACATTGTCAACGATATGCCAAAGTATTTAGATATTAGATTTGGCAACCTTTGTAATCTTAAATGTAGAATGTGTACAGGTAAGTATTCCAACAAACTAGGTGAAGAGTTAGAGGCAATAGCAAATAAAGATGAACAGTTTAGATTGTTGGCACCAGATAGTGCTAAAACCTATAAGTTTGATTGGTATGATAATCCGAATTTTTGGCAAGATTTAGATCAATATATTCCACACATCGAATTAATATATCTTACTGGAGGCGAACCAACCTTAGTTGAAGGCAACTATGAGTTTCTAAACAAACTAGTGGACAAAGGCTACAGCCAAAATATCTCTTTAGTATTCAACACAAATGTTACTAATTTCCAACAACGTTTTTTAGATGTAATAGGCAACTTTAAATATATTACTTTGAATTTAAGTATTGACGGCACAGTTGGTATTCAAGAATATATTCGTTATCCATCAAAGTGGTCAGCAGTTGTTAAAAATATGAACAACCTAATGAATAGAATACCGCATACAAATACAAAATTTGAACTAGTGTTTACCCCAACTGTAAGTATAATGAACGTAGGCTGGTTTGATAAGTTGATCGATTGGGCATATAATTTTAGCATTAATAATACAAATAAAAATATTAATTGGGATATGATGCCAATATTTTTACATGGACCACAGTTCCAGGATATGATTTATGCAACTGAAAAATATCGCGAATACACCTTAGGACGCATCCAAAAAATACAGCCTAAAGTTAGATCCCATTTTGAAAGTTTAGACCGATTTCTTAAAGAAATAGATTATACTTTATCAAGCAAACATGATCCAGAAGAATCTTCTATGTACAGAAAACAATTATTACATTGGAACTCTTCTATTGATAAAAGTAGAGACATCAAAATCCAAGACTACATACCTTACAGTCACTTACTATATGAATAGATACGTCATTTTAACATACACGACAATACCAAGAGACACCAAAGTTACCCATGTGAAGGGTTGGAGAGACTCACCTAATGCTACACAGTTCAACGAAACTGTAGCATTTAAAAACAATATCAAAACCAATGATATACAAACTGCTAGAATGATACTTGATACTAAAGCGAAAACAGTTGAAAAGAACGGATTTCCAGAAGATATTACATATGACAAAGCATATGAGTATCTTAAAAAGCATTATCCAAAGTACTTTGTAGACGCATAAATATACAGTATGCATGATACTATCCAAATATTAAAAAATGTTCAACGTCTTTATGAAAATTCAGGCCAACTAAAAATACTGACAGACTTTGAAAGAGTGTTTGATAGATTAGACCTTTACCTTTACGAGAACTGGAAATATGGTGAACTTATCAACGGACCTGTTGTTGAGCGTCATAGAGTAACATGTTCTTTTATGTGGAAAATGGACGAAATGCCAAACCCACAAGGTGGCACAAGACTTATAGAAAATGGATGTAATGTATTATTCAAAAAAGACAAATTGTTAGAACCACGCAAAATTGAAAGTTATTCCGATTACAGGCCAGGAACTAAAAAGCCAAAGTTTGATCCTACTCCGATATGGATAGTTGAAGTAGTGATGCCAAAGCCTGTGTTAAGATCCTTTGGACAGGGTAAAGAAGATGTTATGGAAGATCAAACATTTTTAGATACTTCAATAGAAAAAGGTGATCTAAGAGATTATGTTGGCCCAACGTTTGGTGTAGACAGATATAAATCAAAAATGGGCGAAGATAAAGATATAATAGTGTTAGACTTTGACACAAAATATATTGATGTTGCTAAAGATTTAGAAAACTTTATCGAACGTGGGTATAATGAAGTTTTAGATGCTGATTCAGTTTCAGCATCAAATAGAGCAGGCAACTATAAAGTGTTTGCTGAATTTCCACGCACTAGGAAATCAGTGCAAGAAATTGACAACTTAATAAGTGAACTAAAACTTTTAACACTTAAAGAAAATTTTCAATTCAAGTTTTATAAAGATAGTCAAAGATACGACTATGACGTAAATACCTTGCAAAATGTTATGGCAGTTAGTCCATTACAATACACAAACGAGGTAGTATAATGAACATAGATAAATTAAGAGACACCTTAAAGATAGATGAAGGTGTAAAATACGAAATATACAATGACCATTTAGGTTATCCAACTTTTGGCATAGGCCATCTAGTTGTTGAGTCAGATGAAGAACATGGTAAACCGGTTGGCACGCCAGTTACAGAAGACAGAGTTAATTCAGTGTTTGAAAAAGACGTAGCAATCATGATAGATGAAGCAAAGAAAATTTTTCCTAATCTAGATGAACTGCCAGAAGAAGCACAACAAGTCATTGTAAACATGACGTTCAATATGGGTAGACCAAGACTATCTCAATTTAAAAAATTTATTGCTGGTGTTAACGCAGGTGACTGGAACAAAGCGGCAGTTGAAATGATGGACTCACGTTGGGCAAAACAGGTTGGTGCTAGAGCAGAAAGACTTAGAGATAGAATCAAAGCACTTGCGTAATGTTTCAACTTAAATTGTTAATTGCTGTAATTGTAATGGCAGGCGGTGCTGGCGGATATTTGTATGTCCAAAAACTACAATCAGATCTCAAACTGTCAGAAGCCAACAATGCCAAACTCGAAGGTGCAGTTGGAGAACAACAAGCAGTAATCACACAGTTAAAAGAAGACTTTGCAAAAATACAAACTATAAACAAAGAATTAGAAGAAAACAATGCCAAACTTGAACAATCAGAAGCAAATTTAGAAAGGAAACTTGCAAGACATGATATTGGTGTCCTTGCAGAAGCAAGACCAAGTTGGGTAGAAGAAATACTTAACAGTGCAACTGTCAATGCTAATCGATGTATTGAAATTGTTACAGGTGCTGAACTTACTGAAAAAGAACTTGCGGCTACAAAGCCAAGCGAGATCAATTCAGAATGTTGGCAAATAGCAAATCCAAACTTTGATCCAGAAGCACAAACAGATGCATGGAAGGAAAAGAACTTATAATGAAGATACTATTAGTGTTATTAGGACTATGTTTTTTACAAGGTTGCACAACCGCTGTAAAGACCATAGAAGTTTTGAATAGACCAGAACCTAAGACTCCACTTAATTTAGAAATGCCAGACACTCTCAGTCTTGAGCCACTTGAATGGATTATTATCACGCCTGAAAATGCAGAAGAAGTTTGGGCCAAGTTGGCAGAAGATCCAAAAGGTGAAGTGGTGCTATTTGCACTTAACGAAACAGGATATGAACTGTTGGCTAAAAATTACGCATCCATTAGAACAGCATTAGCAGAACACAGGAACGTTATAATAGCATATCGTGATTATTACGAACCTATCACGATAGAAGATCTACCAGCAAAATAAATACATCACTATGTGGGAAATGATTGAAAGAATGGCCACAGACAGACTGTGGATTTATACAGCAATAGCAGGATCACTGTTTGGTGCCGCTTTTTTATTCTGGTTCAAGGATACAAAAATGGCAACTTGGGGTGTTGCTAAATTTGATCGCACATTAGAGCACCTAGTAAACCGTTGGGGTTGGACATGGTTACAAAATGATCCAAATGCATGGCGTAAAAAGTATCCTAAGATTACAGCAAAGATAGACGATCTAGAGAGCAGAATCAAAAAGTTAGAAAAGAATAAATAAGAGCGATGGCTGACGTAAAGAAAACAGTACAAATTGATCTAGAAGTAGATACTAACACAGTTGATTCATCCAAAAATCCTTTTCAATGGTTAATACATTTAGCAGTAGCAGTTGATCAATGGAGAATATTTCCAAGATTGTTTTTGTCTGTTTACATTTATTTGTTGTACAAAGTGACCATATGGTTCATGGCACTGCCAAATCCTACTTTTGAACAATCAGGACTTGTATCAATTGTTGTAGGTGCAGGCGCGGCATGGTTTGGTTTATATGCCGGCACTTCTAAAGGCAAAAAGTAATTTACATATAACTTAAAACTTAAATACTCCATATGAAGATTGCATTCATAGGTGATAGTTTCTGTAGATGGCATACAGAAGGCACATGGTGTCACATTGTAGCACAACATTATGGTGCTTCCTGGATACCCTTAGGTCAAGATGGATCAAATGAATACGCCATATTACAAAGATTTAGAAAATTAATATCATCAAAAATTAAACCTGATCTAACAATTTTTTGTCACACTGATCCTTATAGGCTTGCTAACAATCAAGATTTGCCATTGGGCTCTAGATGTGCTGAACCACCAAAAGAACTGACTCCAATTTGGCAGTCATCATTTGATTATTATGATCATGTAATCAATTATGGATTCCATGAACTTTCTCATCGAGCAGTGATAAATGAGATACTAACTTTAGTAAAAGATCATCAAATCAATGCTCTTCATTTGCGAAGTTTTGTTCCATCTGATATTGGAGCAGGCGCAAGAGAATATAACTGGGACATAGCAATGGAACCTAGTATCACTGAAAGTCTTGAGTCAATAGCGGTAATGAACAAACCAGAATGGAAGAATCATCTTAGCGAAGAAGGGAATCAATATGTTGCCAAACTGGTTATAGATAAAATAGACTCTTTAAAACTATTATGAAGATTGCTTTTTGTGGTGACAGTTTCTGTGCTGACAACAACATTGGAACATGGCCTTATCTTGTTACAGAAAAATTAAATGCAAAATGTATATGGAAAGGTGTACAAGGTGCTAATCAATATTCAATTTTACAAGATGCAAAAAAAATAATGGTGTTGAAACCTGATTTGATTGTGTTTACTCATACGACTCCTTATAGACTTGCCAATAGACATAATAGACCATTAGGAGCACGGCCTTGTGAACAAAATAAACATTTGGATAAAGTTTGGGAAACAGGACATTTGTATTATGAACACTTGATGGATTATGGTTTCCATGAATTTACACATATTGGACTAGTCAAAGAATGCCATAATTTGTGCGTTGAAACTAATACTAAAGTTTTGAATTTGTTTAGTTTTAGCACAAATGAACTAAACTTTAGACATTATAAATGGGATGTTGAATTAGATAATAGTTACAATGAAAAAAGTTTAGCAAGAATAAGTTATGATTTTCAAATACCTGACAATGACGAATATGATTTCAACGAGCCAGGTTGGAGCACATTGCCAAATCATATGAATTACAAAGGAAACAAATTAGTAAGTGAAATAGTACTTGAGATGTTATAATAAATTATGTCAACACCTTATCAAACATTAGGAGTGCAAGAAACAGCATCAGATCAAGACATTAAAAAAGCATATAAAAAATTAGCATTACAACATCATCCAGACAAAGGAGGAGATGCTAAAAAGTTTCAAGAAATAAGTGAAGCATATGAA
>Ga0160423_10000605_pt1 | contig 29513 bp, 13 predicted proteins | sample CRUFie14St8metaG_FD_108191 | JGI IMG/M metagenome (GOLD analysis project Ga0160423, IMG submission 108191) | Marine microbial communities from the Costa Rica Dome - CRUD Field 142mm St8 metaG | ecosystem: Environmental > Aquatic > Marine > Oceanic > Photic zone | place: Costa Rica: the Eastern...
GAGACCCGCGAGCTTCGGGCTCAGCTGGAGTCCGAGAGGATTAACTCTGAGCAGGCCAGTTTGGTCATCGAGGAGAGGTACACCAAGCTCGCTGACGAGTACGGCACGGTATGCGCGGAAAGGGAGACGGCGCACGCGGAGTGCGCGAGCTTGCGGGAAATGTCCGCGAAGCAGAAGAAAGAGGCCGGGGCGCTGGACGTGCGCATCATCGAGCTCGAGAAGGAGGTGGAGAGGAAGAAGGTAGAGGTCAGGGAGCTCCACACGGACAAACAGGGCATTCTTCAGCTCTTGCAGCAAAGAAAGGCGGAGATAGGTGAGTATCGCTCGAAGCAGAAGGGGGGACGAAAGCAGACATCCCGCTGGGACTTACCGCCCCAATCCTCCCGGTCTCTCACCTCGGCTCAATTCCGGCTCTTGCACGAAGAAAGGATCCCAACGCTCGTTTTTCGCGGTCTCTGACTCGTCTCTGCCTTGTCCCGTCCCACTCGCCTTCCTCCCCACAGCCGAGAAGAACGAGACGATCAAGTCGTACCTCGACAAGGTTGTGGCCCTGACCAACGAGAAGAGTGAGATCGAGTCTAAGTTCCGGGAGTCTCACCAGGACCAGAACCGCTTTGAGGCCGCGAAGGCCAGGATGGCCCAGGAGAACGCGCTGCTTAAGCAGCACAACGACTGGCTCAACGAGGAGCTTGGCCAGAAGTCCACCGTGCTGCTGGAGGACAGGAAGAAGGCGAGCGTGGAGATCGTCGACCTGAAGACCAAGGTCGTGGACCTCGAGGGTGAGCTGGAGGAGAAGGCCAGGGGCCAGGCTGCAGCACAGAAGCAGCTGGGCAAGGTGCAGGGCAAGCTGGCGGAGAGGGAGTCTGAGTGCCTTGAGCTGAAGCAGAAGATGTCCTCGCAGGAGGCCCTGTTCGAGAAGGAGATTGGCACCGCCAAGAGGCTGATCGGGCTGTACCAAGATACCGCGGAGAAGGGCACGGGGAAGGTGAAGGAGCTCGAGGGAATCGTGGAGGAGCTGCAGGCGCACATGAAGCAGGCCGCCAAGGCCAGTGACGAGAGGGTGGCGGAGGCCGAGCAGAAGGCGGCGGAGGCCGAACAGAGGGCTGCCGACCACAAGGCACAGCTCGACCGGAATCTTGAGGCGGCCTCGCATGGCGTTGCTTCCACTAGGGTTTCCCTCGGGGCGGAGACCCCAGCCTCGAGCGCATCTCAGGACCAGATCCGCCGCGCTGGGGACGCCGCGATGCAGATGCTTGAAATGTCCCCCGCCGCCGCCGCGGCCACCATGCTCAAGGACGGCATGTCGCTGACGGAAATGTACAGCAAGTACGTGGAAATGTCGGACGCGTGGAGGCAGGAGAGGAGTGACAAGAAGCGCGTCCAGGGGTACCTCGACACCATCTTGGAGGAGCTGGAGAGGAAGGCCCCGCTCATCAACGAGCAGAAGCAGGAGTACGAGCGGGTGATGAGGTCGCACGATGCCCTGGCAAAGCGCCTCGAGGATGCTATGCACGAGAGGGCCGCTCTGGACGCCACAATCGGAAAGGCGAGGTCTGACGCCCAGAGAGCCGCGAGGGAGAAGAGGTCCGTGGAGCAGCAGGCCGAGGACCTCTCGAGGCAGGTGCAGGTGTTGCTGAAGGAGGTGGAGGATCTCAAGTCGGGCAGGGCGCTGGTCGGCAGCAGGGGCAACGGCGCTGGTGCCGGACAGACCTCCTCCAACGGCGGGGTCGTGAGGGCGTCAGACGTGATCAACGACCACCTTGTCGAGTTCAAGTCGATCGAGGAGCTCCAGCAGAAGAACAAGCAGCTGCTTGCGGTTGCCAGGCAGCTTGGGGACGACAATGAGCAGAAGGTCTCTGACGTCAGGAAGTCTCTTGAGGAGGAGCACGCTAAGCAGATTGCCGCCGTTGAGCTGAGGGCAGAGAAGCTTTCGCAGCAGCACAAGCAGCACGAGGGCCTGATGCAGCAGGTGCTGAGGCAGAGGGACCTTTACAAGCAGCTCCTGTCTGAGAGGGAGGGAGAGGGCGGCGGGGAGGTGCTGGCCGCCGAAATTTCTGCGGACATTTCTTCCGGCGCGAAGGACCACAAGGCCCTGTACGTGGACCTGCAGAAGGAGCACGAGGAGTTTAAGCAGGAAAGCGCGAAGAACCTGCAGATGCTCAGGGATGAGGGATACAAGTACCGCGAGGAGGCGGGGGTGGCGAGGGGGGAGAAGACCCAGCTCCAGGCCCAGCTCGAGTTTGAGAGGGAGAGGCATGCAAGGCTGAACGAGGTCTGCGGCTCTCAGGGCAGGGAGATCGAGGGCCTGGTCCAAAGGAATGCCTCGCTGATCCAGAAGCTTACCCAGCACGAGCAGAGGATCAAGGATCTGAGCTTCGACCTGGACGTGAGCAGGGACGACCTGAGGAGGGAGAGCGAGAGGAATGCCTCTCTGGCCGCGGAGAAGGAGCTCCTCGCCAAGTCTGAGAAGAGGCTAACGGCAGAGGTGACGCAGGCTGTGGCGGAGAAGCACCGCCAGCAGGCCTCGGCCGAGTCCCTGATCCAGAGGTACGGGGAGCAGGAGAAGGACTGGGCGAGGGAGAGGGAGAGACTGCTGCAGGAGAGCCAGCAGATGAGGGAGAGCTGGGCCAGCGCCCAGAAGCAGCTCCTCGAGGAGTCAGGCAGGAGCAGGGACGCACTGAGCGCCTCGACTAACCTCGCGGCGGACACGGCCGCCAGGATCGCAACCCTCGAGGTGGAGCTCCGCGGGGCGACCAAGGGCAAGGAAGATCTGCAGAGGCAGCTCGACTCGGCGGTCTCCAACGTGGAGAGCCTCAAGGCGAGCCTGCAGAAGGCAGAGGAGAAGGCCGCCCTCGCAGTAATGCGGAGCGCCGCCGCGGCCCAGGAGGCGGCCCAGACCGCCGCTGGCGAGGCTGGAAGCGAGCCAGACGCCATTTCCAGGCTTAAGGCCCAGCTCAAGGACGCCCAGGAGGATGCCGGCAGTGCGCAGGAAGCCGCGGCTGCTGCCGCTGGTCACCTCGCCCAGTACAAGGCCATGTGCTCCGCGAGTGACGAGGCACTCAAGGCGATGAAGGAAGCTCACGAGGGCTACAAACAGGAGTCGGCCGCAGCGGCAGCGGCAGCGCAGAAGGAGCTGGAGGCTGCTAGGGCCAAGCTCTCTGAGATGGAGGCCGAGGTCTCGAAGAAGAGGGGCGTGGACGCCGCCGAGGAGAAGAAGCGCCTTGCAGAGGAAGAGGCTCTTATCGCGGAGAACACCAGGCTGAAGGAGGAGGCCGCTTCCGTGAGGAAAGAGATGGAACTCACCGCGGAAAAGGTCAGCACATTGGAGGGCGACGTGAAGGAGCACCACCAGCAGTGGCGCGCCGCCAAGTCCCTGTACGACAACGAGCTCATTGCCCACGCTGCGGACGTCAAGAGGCTCGGGTCCCTCGAGTCTGATGTGGAGAAAGCCAAGGGGGAGGCCAGGGAGGCCAAGACGGAGAGGGATGCTGCCAAGGTTGAATCCGCCAAGATCCAGGCGGATAAGGCCACTGTGGAGGCCAAGGTCGAGGAGCTGAGGCGCCAGAACAGGATCCTGCACGAGCAGCTCGAGCAGGCCGCGGCCAAGGGGCCTGCCGAGGAGCCTTTCGCGTCTGAGGGCACAGAGTCTGGCGCTGGCGAGATCCAGCAGGTTGTGCAGTACCTGCGGAAGGAGAAGGAGACGGCGGACTGCCAGCTGTCGCTCGTGAACCAGGAGAATGCGAGACTGAGGAAGCAGGTTGAGTACGCCAACCAGCGCGCGGACGCAGCTGACCAGAGGCTGGAGGCGGTCCGGAAGGAAGAGGTTGATGACGAGAGGCATGAGAAGGTGCTGAGGGACGTGGAGTCGCTGAACTTGCTGAGGGAGAGCAACTCGGGCTTGCGCGAGGAGAACATGAAGCTTCAGGCGCAGGTCAAGGACCTGAACAAGGCCAGGGCGGGGCTGGACGAGGCAATGGCGCCGCTGAAGCGAAAGTGCACTGAGCTGCAGGCCTTGGTGGACTCAAAGGACGAAGAGGTGAAGAGCATCAAGGAACAGAGCTCGAGGTGGGAGACCAGGACGCAGAACTTGCTCGACAAGTACGGTCAGGTGGACCTCGGAGAGTATCAGAGGGTTGTCAAGGCCCTTGCTGAGGCGGAGAAGGCAAGGGATGGCGTGGACAAGAGGGTCAAGGCAGCGGCAAAGGCGGCCAAGGAGGACGCCGCCAAGGAGCTCGCGGAGATCAAGGGGTCCCTGGAGAAGGCTAAGAACCAGGAGGCCATCGCCAAAAAGCAAATCTTCAACATTTTCAACCCAACGAGGTTGTCAGTGCCTCAGTGGAAACAGGAGAGGGACGCGACCAAGAAGAAGATCGAGGAGCTCGAGGCCTCCAATGCCAAGCTCAAGACCCAGCTGTCATCCGAGGCCGACAAGGCCAAGGCGCTAGCTGCTGAGGTGGAGAACACCAAGACGGCCAAGGAGGAGCTGCAGCTCAAGGTCCTGGAGAAGCTCAAGAATGCAAAGCAGCTCAGGATCACCCTGCAGCAAAAGGTGAAGGCCCTGGAGAAGAAGGTCAAGGAGCAGGACGCCGAGGGGGTCAAGGAGGTAGAGGAGGCGCCAAAGACTCCGAAGGCGAAGAAGGCGGCCGCAAAGAAGAGGGACAGGGAGTCCCCAGCCCCTTCGCCGAAGAAGAAACCCAAGAAGCCGCAGGCCGAGCAGCAAGCCGCACAGGAGGAGCCGGCGGGCACGGTGGCAGTGGTAAAGGCGGCGGGCGGCGAGGCTGCAGCGGAGGCCGAGCAGCCAGCCCCCATGGAGCCAAAGTACGAGGCACCGACGCCGGCTGACGTGGACAACGCGGCAGAGGCCACGGACGAGGAGGGCTCCCCACAGACAGAGGCTGCGGAGGAGCAGAGGGCGGCAGACGAGCCGGCGGCAGCGGCAGTGGAGGAGCCGGCCGCAACGGCAGGGGAGGAGGAGCAGGCGATGGAGGAGACTCCGGACGCCACAGCAGCAGCAGCAGCAGCAGCATCGGCGGAGGCTTCCCTGAACCCACAGGCGGCGCCTTTCACTCCCACGAAGGCTGTAGAGGCCCCGCCTCAGGGGGAAGAGGCTGAGGGTGCCGAGGAGGCAGAGGACGCAGAGGAGGCCGAGCAAGACGACGAGGCTACTGACGCAGACGCCCCTGAGGCAGATCAGGCCGGGGATATGGAGGACTCTGATGCGGAGGAATTGGAGGGCGAGGAGGAGGCGGAGCCAGAGCCGGAGCCAAAACCCGCGTCGGCGTCCAAGCCTAAGCCGATCTCTTGGAAGGGTGGCAAGAAGAAGGAAAAGGCCCCTGTGGTGGCGAAGAAGGCCGCCGCTGCCGCGGTGAAGGCGACCAAGGTGGCCAGGAAGAAAATCGTGAAGAAGAAGGTCGCGAAGAAGAAGGAGTGAGTGCTCCCAGAGCCGATTCCATAAAAAAATTTTGTATTTTACTTTTCTTGACAGAACGTGTTCTTCACCTCAGGCGCTTGGGGGCCTCCCGTCCACCCTGACGTTTGAAAGAAAGTGCTGCAGGGCTTGGAGCCTCGTGTCGATGTCCGCGATCTCCTGCGTCGCATCGCTGATGATCTTCTTGCCAGGGGATGCCGGGGCATTCCCTTTACTCGCCACCTCCGCCCCAACCCTCCTTGTGCCCTCCTCCTTCCCCCTCTGCTTGTTCACATACTCGTCAAGCTTGGTCTGCACGTCGTGCAGAACCCTTCCCGGCGAAGCGTCCCTCCGGGAGCTCCCCCGGCCGCCGTCCGACCCGAACGAGCTCTCCCTGCTCAGCGGGAGGCGCTGCCTGGCCCCCCGGCCGTTACCAGCGGCACCCCTCACCCTTGGCGCCGGCCTGCGGGCAGCCTTGGGGGACGGTCCCGCGGACCCGGCGGGGGTTGAGCGGCCGGAGGAAGCCCGCGAGCTCGGCCTCGACCCCGTCCGCGAACCCGGCCTCGATCCCGTCGGCGTGCTTGTCCTTGACCGATTCCTCCTCGCCTCCAGCTTTGCCCGCTGCTCCATGACATAGGCTGTTGGGTCAAACCTCTTCCTTGGGGTCTTGCTCCTCCCCCTCTCCGCGGAGGGCTGTCTCGACGAGCTGCCCCCCTTCGCCGGCGGACGGCCGCCATAATGCGGCGAGGCGGACCTCGACGAGTACGGGCTCGGCTCCCGGCTGGACCTGGCGCTCCTGCTGCTGCTGGTGGGGGCGGCATACCCTGGCTTCTTCTTTGGCTGCCTTGGCGCAGGGGCTGGCGAAGATGAGGAGTAGAGCGGCGCCCTCGGGCTCGCGCTCCTGGTCCTCAGCCGCTTCCCCCTCAGAACCTCTAGCTCGGACTCGAGAGCCCTGCACCTCGACCTCAGCTCGCGGTTGGACTGCCGGTACTTGGCGTTCTCGTCCGCCAAAGCAACATACTCTCTCTCCTTCTTCTTGGTGGCCTTGCGGTGAGCGGACCTCACGCCCTCAAGGTCATCCTCGATCGCCTCGAGCCTGTTCTGCAGGATATTCCTCTCGCGCTTCACCAGCTTAAGCTGGGTCGACACCTCCTCGTACGACTCGCTCCTCTCGCTCCGGACAGCGCGCTGGAGCTGCGCCTTGAGGCTACCGTTCTCCTCCCTCAGGTTTCGGTTCTCGGCCTTCAGGCTGAAGGTCCCGGACGAGGACAGCCCCCTCGCCCGCAGGCTCTGGACTTCCTGCCTGAGCTTCAGGATGGTGTCCCGCATCAGCGCGGGGTCCGGGTCCTCGTACAGCAGAGGCAGTGGGTAGTGGACCCTGTCGAACTCGGCCGCGTAGGTCAGGATGATGTAGCGCTTGTTCCCGGCGGAGGGCCGCCCCGATCTCGCGGCAGCACCGGCCCTGGACTTGAGGCTCTCCAGATCCTCGTACGTCAGCAAATCCAGGAACACGCTCGTGGAGTTCTCGTTCAGGCTGCTGAAGAGCATTTTCACGAAGACGGGGTACTTTTTGAAGTTGCCAGTCTTCGTGGTGATGTCCTCGACGTACTTGGAGGAGAATTCACCCCTCCACCGCTCTCCGGAGTCCAGAAGCTCTGCCTCCACTGACACCCTCTCCCCCTTGTGAGCGGTCACAGTGACTTGGTAAAAGCTGTCCCCGAACTCCCTCTCCACGCTCTCGCGCACGATCCCGTTTTCCTCCTTCATCATGGCCTCGGTCATGACGCTTTCGCCGCGCGGATTCGAGGCGCCTCCAACTTCGGCGACTTCAGGCGGTACTCGCGGCACCCAGGCCACGCCAAAGACCCCGCCTTTGGAGTGCGCGCGCGCGCCTTGCCGGCTCGAGAGGCACCACTCACTCACCGTGTGCTCTGTCCCTCTTCCTCTCGAAACTGCTTGCCAAAAAAACCGCCAAAAAAAAAAAAAAAAAAGAGGTGGAAATTTTCGGGCGCCCCCGCGGGGGAGACGAGGCGACGTGACATGGCAAGGGCAAAGGGTCTCATCTCGCGAGCGGATAGGACTTCCATCGCGGGGGCGGCGAAGGAGGGAGAGCGCGGAGGCGAGGAGGGCCGCCCTTCCGATTCCGATTGTAGTCCGTCACCAGGGTTTGCTTCTGGATTGCGCATCGCTCGTTCGATCGAAATATACGCGATGGGCGCAGGACTCTCGACGCTGCTGGAGGGCATGCCCGGTCCCGTGTGGGACGCGTGGGCCAGTTTCACCTCGACGGTCGCGAACGGACTGTCGAGGCTCGATGTGCATCTCGCGGGTGAGCTCCCTTCGTCCGTAGTTCTCAAGACCGCCGGAGCGACTGTCGCACTGTGTTGGAGTCTACGTTATCTGTCCAATGTCGTGGACTACATGTCTGAATACGGTTGTTTGCAGACGACTCTCGAGGTGCTCAAGGCCCTGCCGATCGTCTCTGGCTTGGTGGCGCGGGAAAAGGACAAGCTCTCGAAGAAGATACAGGATCAGGTCGTGGCGGACCGATACAAGCACTCCAAGCACCCCAAGTTCGCGGAGCTGCCGGAGAGACAGATGGCCAGGAAGGAGGTGCTGAACGCGATCGAGGACCTCATCGCCAAGGACGAGACCAGCGAGGACGGAAAGAGCAAACTCTCCGGCGCCAGGTACTTCAATAGCGAAAAACACGCGAACTTTCAGACCGAGGTCTACGGCAAGTTTGTAGGTGAGTTTCGCTGCCCGACCTCTCTCTCTCTCTCGCACGCACGCACAGTGCAGACCCTCGCGGCGCCGCCATGACTGACCACACACACACACACACACACATGTTCTTGCTGAAGGCGCCAACCCAATTCACGGAGACTCCTTCCCGTCTGTGGTTCGCATGGACGCGGAGCTCGTGTCAATGACGGCCAGCCTGGTCAGGGGCTCGGGCCCGTCCGCTTCCTCGGTTTGCGGGTCGGTGACAAGCGGCGGCAGCGAGTCTATCCTTTGCGCCATGAAGGCCTCCAGGGACTGGTGGAGGCGAGAAAGAGGGGGCGGACTACTGCGCGGTCTTCTGGAAAGTTTACCTTGGAGGAAGGGAACCCACAAGCCTGAGATCATCATCGCCGACTCCGCTCACGCGGCGTACGTCAAGGCCGCACACTACTACGGCCTGAGGATGGTCGTGGTGCCCGTAGATGAGAGGACCGGTTACAGGCTGACGGCAGCTGCGGTGAGGCGAAAAATCACGGCAAACACAGCCATCGTCGTGGTCTCCGCCCCGTCGTACCCCCACGGGGTTTGCGATGACATTGAGGGAATCGGCAAGCTTGCGGCCTCGTGGGGGATCGCTTGCCACGTGGATGCGTGCCTGGGCGGTTTCATCTTACCATTTGCCCGCGATGCCGGCTTCAAAAGGCCAGGGTTTACCTTTTCTATGCCGGGCCTGACAAGCATGTCGATCGACACGCACAAGTACGGACTGGCTCACAAGGGCACGAGCGTTGTGCTGTACAGGTCCAAGGAGATCAGGAAGCACCAGTTCACCAGCATCACCGACTGGAGCGGCGGGTTGTACATATCCCCCACAATGGCAGGTTCGAGGTCAGGGGCGGTCATCGCCGCGGCTTGGGCGTCCCTGCTCTCGATGGGAAGGGAGGGCTTCGTTGGTCAAGCCAGGCACCTGCTGAGCCTGTCAGAGCACCTCGCACGGCGGATTGAGTCGGACTGCAAGGACCTGGAGCTGTTGGGCTGGCCTGACTCCACGGTGGTGGCCTGGGGGTCAACGGACGGGAAGCGCGTCGATATCTACAAGGTAAATGACGCCATGACGAAGCGAGGATGGCACCTCAGCGCCCTGCAGCGCCCACCCGGGCTCCACATGTGCCTGACGGCTGCGCACTCGAGAGAGACGGTGGATCAGCTGGTGGCCGACTTGATGGATTGCTGCGAGGAGGTCAGGAAAGGGGCGAGGGAGGGGGATGAGGAAGGGATGGCACCGATGTACGGAATGGCGGCGAGCCTTCCCGACAGGAACATCGTGGGAGACGTCCTGGTGGCCTTCCAGGAGGCCTCTCTGGACTGCTGAGCTCGCGCTGTGTTTTTTTTTTTTGATGAAAACATTTGAAGTCGTCTGTGTTTTTTTTGAAGCAGGTTGCGCTCCACCATCTTCATCCACGAGATGCGGTGAAGTTCCTACTTGCCTCGTTGATCGGCGGTGCGCCCTCCCTCCTCCTCTGCACCTTTCATTTCGCGACAGGATCCGTGTACGATTCGATCAAGAATGAGTGTAATCTTGATCAGTTGATTGAACCAGAGTTCCCCGCCTTTTTCTTGACCGGACAGCCCGAGCTCGAGGGAGGAAGACCCTGCGACGACTTTGGCGCCGCGGCCTCGCACGGCGAGTGGCGATCAGGAGGGGCGGCGCGTCCAAGGGAGAGAGCGAGGGCGCGGCGAGCACCAGTTCCAGTGACGAAGAGCGGGCTGGGGATCTTTGGGTTTTTGGGTCCCACCAAGCGAGGAGGGAGGTCTTTTCTTGTTCCCGAGTGACTCCGAGCGAGGACCGCCCGCGGGTCAGACATGACGGTGTTGGCCCAGAGCCCGGCGAGGGAGCCCAGGGGGGCGGACCAAGCGGCTCTCCATAGCTGCGCGTCTCCCGCTCCCTCCTCCTGCGGCTCCGTCCACCGTGTCAAGGTCGCTCTGAGAACGCGGCCTCTTTTGCCCCAGGAGAAGATCCAGAAAGCGCGGGAGTGCGTTAGGCCTGACTCGACGAAGGACCTCGTCACCTTCGGCCGCGACAGACTCTTCGCCTTCGATAGGGTCTACGACCAGGGCAGCAGGCAGGAGGACGTCTTCAGGGAGTGCACCGGCGAGCTCGTTGACGCGGTTTTCGAGGGCTACAACGCGTGCGTCTTCGCGTACGGCCAAACGAGCTCTGGAAAGACGTTCACGATGGGGTCGGGGAGCCACCTGGTGTCTGAGGACGACGTCGGCCTGATCCCGAGGGTGATCAACGAGATCTTCGAGAGGTGCGAGGCCGTGCGTCGTGAGGAGCCGTTGGAGGCAGGTGGAGGGGAGGAAGCGACCCAAACCACGTTCAGAATCCGGTGCCAGTTCCTGGAGATCCACAACGAGGAAGTGAAGGACCTCCTGGACCCTTCGTCGGCCCCAACCACGTCGTCCAGGTCGGCGGCGTCCAAGAATGGCTCCCAGGGCCCCTCCGGCGGCATCGCCATCCGCGAGAATGGCAGCGGGCAGATTGTGGTGGCTGGGGCCAAGGAGGAGGAAGTTGGGACGAGGGAGGACCTGATGCGCCTGCTTGAGATGGGATCCGCGAGCAGGACGACGGGGGACACGAGAATGAACGCACACTCAAGCCGTTCTCACGCCATCTTCACGATATTCTTGGACCAGGACCGCGGAGGGCCGCAGCGGGATGCCGGGGAGGGCAGGCTCTCGGCCAAGTTTCACCTGGTCGACCTTGCTGGGTCGGAGCGCCAGAAGAAGACCGGGGCGACTGGGAAGCGCTTCAAGGAGAGTGTGACCATCAACAGGGGCCTGCTGGCGCTGGGGAACGTAATTAGCGCCCTGAGCAAGAAGCAGGCGCACAAGCACGTCCCGTACAGGGAGTCGAAGCTGACACGGATGCTCCAGGACTCGATTGGCGGGAACAGTCGCACCATCATGATCGCCTGTGTCAGCACCAGCGACACGAACATGGAGGAGACGCTGAACACGCTCAAGTACGCCTCCCGGGCGAGGAACATCAAGAACGTTGCGTATGTGAATTACCGAAAGGACCCGAGGGAGTCTGAGATTCCTGACCTGCCGGAGGCGGAGGCAGGGGCGGCGGCGGGGCCTGTGGCGGCGGAGGAGGACGCAGAGCGACTGGTAGAGCTCGAGGAGAGGCTGAGGGACGCTGAGGGTAGGAACAACGCCCTACAGCGACTTTTGGATGACAAGATTGCGGTGGAGTCCTCGCTGCAAGAGCTGGTCCAACAGTTCACGTCCACCGGGGACATCTCGGAGGAAGCCACCAGGCATCTTAAGGACGCCTTGTTGGCCTCGCCACGCAAGACCCTGAGGCCCCCAAGGCAAAGGCCCCTGAGCGCGGTGGTTACATCCAGGGCCCCGGGCTCTGCCCCCACGGCGGCACGGCCCAAGAGTGCTGTGGCGGCTGCAGCAGCAAAGGCGGACGGCTTGGTCGTGGCGGGGGACGGCGACTCGGAGGTCGACGACTTCGCGGCGGAGAACGAGGACGAGGTCCTTTTCGACGAGGGGATCGGGGAGGAACTCTTCTCGGACGAGAACGAAGGCCAAGAGGATGCACCGGCGGCGTCCTCCGTTGGAGGCGTTGACCTGGACCTCTCAAGGAGGCGGCTAGAGGAGGAGCTCAAGCAGCTCTCCGGGAACATATCCCGCAAGGAGGAGCTGATCCGGACTTTGGAGAGGAACCAAGAGGAAGCCAGGGCCGTATCTAGTGCCTATGAGGCGATTGCCCAGGAGCTTGAGGCCCAGGTGAGGGAGAAGGAGGGGGAGGTGGAGCGTCTGAAGCGCGAGGTGAGCGACTTGGACGAGTCGATCGTGCAGAGCGTCGAGGAGAAGCATGAGCTCAAGCTGGAATACGATAAGAAGCTCAGGGTCGTCGCGGAGCAGCTAGGCCGGCTGAAGAGGAAGCTCGGGGAGGGGGACTCCACAAGGCTGGAGAGGGTGAGGGCGCAAAGTGAGGAGAAGATCTCGGCGCTCGAGTCGGACCTGAACGAAATGAAGGTGAAGCAGGGCTCGTTGAAGAGGAAGCTGAGCGAGGCCAAGGACGCGTACGAGGCCGAGGTCGGGAGGAAGGACAGGGAGCTAGAGCTGGCGAGGAGGGAAGCGGACGACAGGGACAGGAGGATTGAGCAGCTCGAGAAGCAGAACAAGCGCCAGACCACGTTGCTGAGGAAGAAGGCGGAGGAGGCCGCCACCGCAAAGAGGAAGCTGAAGGAGCTGAACCAGAACTCGTCATCGGACGTGGAGAGGCTCGCGCAGGGGGCAAAGGCGTGGGGTTCCCCTGCCGGGAAGGGCAAGGCGGCCAGGGCCCTCACCGCTGTGGGAAAAGCCGCCCCCAAGCAGGAAAGGGCGGTGTCGAAGGCCGGGAGCCGGACAAAGGTGGCGCTGGACCAGCAGGTGGAGATGCTCGTGCAGAAGAACGAGATCAGGGAGCAGCTGGAGGGACAGAAGAGGCGGAAGATCGAGCTGATGGCGGAGCGTGAGGGAATTCTCGGCGAGATCGCGCCCTTTCAACAGAAGAAGAAGAAGCAGGAGGAGATCATCAAGCTGAAGATAAGGGAGTTCGCCTTTGCCATCGAGGAGCTGGATGCAGAAATCGACCGCATGCAGGGCGAGGCCGAGGCGGGCAACGAGGTGGCGAGGAAGGAGGTCGTGGAGCTCCAGGTATGCGATTTTTTTGGGGATTTCTGCGGATGAGATCTTTGCTGACGTGGCACCACAACCATCTCCTCTCTCAGAACTTTCGGTCCGACGCCTACGCCAGGAGGTGCGACCTGCAGCAGATGCTGAGCACGGGGAAGGTCCTGAGCGACAAGGAGGGGGAGGATCTGTCCGACCTCGAGGACCGGCTGGACGGAATCGTCACTGAGGTGGATTACGTGACGCAGCAGATAAACGAGAGCAAGACCCAGCTGGAGCGCGCCGAGGCCAGCGCGGCCAAGATGCGCCGGCTCGTGGGAAGCCTGAGCCAGCGGGAGACGCAGCAGGTCCTGGCGCTCTACCTGAACGCCGTGGTTGAGATGCAGGGCAAGGAGAGGAGGGACGCACACAGGATCACAGAGCTGGAGGTGGACCTCGCGGAGAGGGCCGCCAGAATTGACCAGCTCGCTAGCGGAATCAAGGTCAGAGACCTCGAGTACGACGTGAGGACGACGAGACTCGAGGAGGAGCACGCCAGCAAGATGCAGGACGTCTTCTCCCACCTAAACCTGGCTCTCGTCGCGGAGAAGGGCGGCGGCGTGAGGATGGAGAGAAGTGGGTCCGAGGACGGGAACCCAGGCGCCGACGTGTCCTCCAGCCGCGAGATCTTGGGTCTGGTGAACCTCCAGCAGGAGCAGATGGAGGTTCTGGACAGGCAGAACCACCAGCTGAGGGACACGAACGAGGACCTGACCAAGCGCGTCAGGCAGGCCCAAGAGCAGGCGGAGCAGAGTCAGACAACGTACGAGGCGAAAATTTCGAGAATGTCCCTGAACCTAGAGGACGCCAACAACCTGAACAAGAGCCTGATGGACGAGGTCAGCAACTACAAGAAGCACTTGAGGTCCCTGGGCAGCGCGGTACGAATCTCCAGGTCGAGCCTGAGGCCCCTGAGTGCCGCGCAGGTCCACCAGAAGCAGATCAGAGCCTCCATCTCTGGAAAGCCGGGGGAGGAGGAGGAGTCGGGCTAGAACACAGCTAACTTGAAAACAAACAAAAAAAGTTATTCAGGGCTTGATACGTCATCAAAATTGCACCGGGATGGACTCAAAGGACTTGCAGAGCTCGTTGAACCCCTGCAGGCGCTCCATCCGCTTGGCCGCCGCGCCGGTTCCCGCGTCATCGTCGACCTCCCACTCGGCACCCTTCCCGTCGTCGTTCTCGTTCTCGTCGCAACAACACCCGCTGTCCGACGTTGTCGTGGTCGCCGTTGTCAAACCGCTCGACCCGTCGTCCCCTTCCTCCTCGTCGTCTGTGTGCGTGTGCCGTCTCTTCTTCGCCGGCCGCAAGGACTTTTGCAGGCCGATCGCGCTCTCCCCGTGCGCGCCCTCCGCGACCCCAGCCAGGCACCCGAAACTCTTGGCTTTGTGAAAATACCGGCTCAGACCCCCCGAGCTCGTGGTCGACGTTTGAGAGGAAGTACCGCTGTCCCGTCGCCTCCACACGACGTTGCACTGCGAATTGCGAGTCTCCTCGGAGCAGAACGTGGCTGAGGTCTCCTTAAGCAGGGTGTCCAGATCATCTCTCGACCTGTTGCCGCGCTTGTGACACGGCCTCGCCGTAGACTCGGAGCCCAGCACCGAGGCAGGCGAGATACATTCTATCTGCCTCCTCCTTCGGCCAGACGGCCCCCGCTCCGCGGCCGAGGCCGACATGAGAGCGCGAGCGCACGCCTCGGCGGTCGGTCAGGCGTCCGACGGGGTTCGAACCCGCGACCTCCCGCGCCCTGCAGCGTCGCAGCTCACGAAGTTCTGCTCGCTTCACCTTCACCTTTAGAAGAACACCCGTTTAGAAGCGCCCTTGATCCCATCCGGTTCTTTAGCTTGCGTGGCATACAACACGATTAGAGAGGTGGAAAATGCAAGAAGCAAGTTTCGGCAGGAGACGTTCGAAACACTAGCGAAATTCAATCTAAAAAGTTTCGTGTTGTTTTCGTGTTGTTTTTTTTTGCGAATCGGTGTAAACCCCTTTGCATTGTCAACGTGTACGCTTCAGACAGGTGTCGCTGGAAAAAACCATGCAGGAAAAAAAAAAAATCTTTCGTTATGGACACCAATGCACCGTACACTCACAAAACCTGCCTACTCAGCAGCACGGCCGCTACAGCACCTTCTTTTCCACCTTTTTGGCCCCGTGCCCTTTTCGTCCTCGCGAGCGAGAAGTGCGAGCGCCGATCAGTACGCCAATTCATTGAGCTGTCTGTGCGCGCTGGCCTGTGGCTGGCCAAAGTTCCAAGCGGCTTTACGATGGCGTACGTCGCGGTGGCGCAAGCTTTTGCCTTTTTTTCAATCTGCGTCTCCATCGTCGCCATGACGGAGAAAAAGGGACTCTTCGTTTCAAACGCCTGACCTTGTACACTACTGCAGCAAGCTGTTCATTATGTGCGTCTTAGTCTTCGTCTTCTGAACGAGACCCAAGAAGAAGTTAATTAAGTTGTGTATACTGTTACAGACACAATTTGTTGTTGTATGTTGTTGTAAAAATAATATTAAAGCCAATTCGCTCACTCACTCAGACTCTTGGCTCACCACACGGATACTGCTTGTGGCGGTGTTGTGCACGTCTAGCTTGACCTTGATCGCGGACTGGATGCTCGACAGGATGGCGTTCGGAAGCACCGCGTTGCAGAACAAGTTCACCTCGTTCAGCTTCCTGCTCTCCGAGGTCAGAGCCCAAAACACGAACTCGTTGTCCCTCACCTCGAACTTGGCTATGGTGGTGTAGTCGTAGAACTGCTGGTCCTGCCAGTGCGGGATGTAAATGCCGTCCGTGCCCACGAGCAGGCAGGTGGGGACGCCCTTGTCGTCGTCTCCCGGGATGAAGACCCTGAACGAGACCCAGATGTTGTTGTTCTGCTCCAGGATGTCCGGGATGGCGTAGATCTCCTTCAGGGCCACAATTTCCACGTCCTTGCGCTTCAGCTGGTGCTTGAGCTCGTCCGCCTCGGTGCACTTCTCTGCGAACTTGAGGCTCAGGTCCGAATACCTCGCCGTGAGGTCGGCCACGAGGGTCTGCATCTCCTCCCCGTTGCCTTTGGAGTTCCCGCGGCCCCTCTTGCCCTTCCAGAATCCCTTCTGGCCGGGAACAGTCTGGGTGTCGTACACAGCGCTCGCCCTCCTGATTGTCTCCATCTCCCTCGTCGTCTGCTTTCCCATCTCCCTCTCCTTCTCCTTGAGCTTCCTCTGAAGGGCCTCGTTCTCCAGCTCTGTCTGCGTAAGCTTCACTCTCAGAGAGTCGTTCTCAGTCCTGAGGTCCTCAGCGATGCCGTCTGTGATCTGCTTGCTGTTCTGGCGGCTGAACATGGACTTGGACCCGCGCTTGAACTGAGACGAGCGCCTCGAGGTGTCCCCGCCGGCCTCCTCCTCGTCGGACGACGAGAACTCAATGTCCTCGTTATCGTTGATCATCATCGCGGGGTTCTCAGACAGCGAAGAGTGCTCCTTGAAAGCGGCGTTGTCCACAGTGTGGCTTCTGCTGCGGCTGGGCGAGGCCACGGCGCTGCCAATAGAGACCTCAGGATGAAACCTCGTCTCGTCGAGCTCCTGCTGGGCTCGCATCAGCTTGCCCTGGAGCTCCTTGGTCTGCGCTTCCATGTCGAGGATCTCCACCTCCCTCTGCCTGGCCCCCGCCTTGAGCTCTTCGACCTGAAACTTCAAGTCTCGCACCTGCGACGCAACTGCGGAGGCCGGGTCGGCCTTCGCGCTCTCGGCGACGATGCCTAAATCCGACAGCAGAGAGGCGAGGGCCTCTGCGGCCCCTGCTTCACCGGACTGAACATCCTCTGTCGCCCGCCTCTCGGCGGCCGCCGCCGCCAATGCCGGCCCTCCGTTCGATCCGATGATCCGATCCAGGCTCTTCGGGACAGGGTCCGCCTTGGGCTCGCCACCCTCCTTCTCGTCCTCCCACTTTCCAGCTTTTCGGGGCAGATCAAAGGGGTTTCGCGAGCTGGCGATGCCCCTGGGCGTCTTTCCAGAAAGGACATCCTCGGCGTAATTCCCCAGGGCCTCGTTGATGTCCTTGGTCAGGACCGCGGCGAGCTGCTCCGCGCCGTCAATCTCGCGCAAGGCGGACGATAGGCTCTCGTTCAGGCCCTGGATCTCTCTCATCCTGGCGCTAACGTCTCCCCTCAGGGCTTCGAACTTCTTCTCCTCCGCTGCCAGACGGTCCACCTCCCTGCCCTTGGCCACGGCCTCCTCCCTCGAGCGCCTGAGCTCACCCTCTAGCGCATCCCTCTCCGCCCCCTGCGCCTCGATCGTCTCCTGGTACGCCCGCAGCTTCCCTTCGCTCTCCTCCTTCCCCCTGCTGCTGGAATCGCTCAGCTCGGCACACCTCCGCTTGAGGGTCTCCACCTCGCCGAGGGTGAGCTCGAGCTTCCGCCCGGCCTCATCGTCCCTACGCCGCACCTCGGCCCTAAGGCGATCAACCTCGTTGCCCCTGGTCGCCGCCGTCTCCATCGCCCCGGTCAGCTCCTTCTGTAAGTCAGAGCACTGCCTTGTCTTCTGCTCGAGGCTCTCCTGGATCGATTTGATCACCGCGTCGATCTGGCCGTCCTTGGACCCCTGGGACCTCTGGAGCTCCCTCAGCGCCTCGCTCGACCGATTGGACTCCTCCTCGAGCTGCGAGGCCAGCGCGTCGCACTTCGCACCCAGGGCCTTCTCCCTGGCGGATCTCTCCTCCAGCTCCACCTCCGCCCGCCTCAGGTCGGCATCCCGGTCGCCGATCGCGTTTTGGCACTCCGCGATCTTCCTCACCGCGTCCGAGTACTTGGCCTGGGACTCCTCGAGACTCCGCTCCAGCCTCCGCACAGCCGCTTCGCTTGCCTGCTTTCCTAATTTGTCCTCCCTGTCGCTCTTCAGGGACTCCAGGGGCGCCCCCTTCTCCCTCAGCGACTTCTTATTCATCGCCTCGACGTCAACCCGGCCCTTGTTCCTGTCCAGGAGCTGCACAATCCCCTTGTGGTAAGCCTCAAGCGCTCCACCAAGATATTTGGCCTCCTCCTGCAGCTCCTCCACCGTCGAAGAAAGGTACTCCACGGCATTGGGGGGTAGCTCGAGCTTGCCATCGTCGGTTCGCCTGGGATCTTGCCTCGCTGTCTTGCTGACCTTGGGCTTTGCGTCGGCCTTGCTCGCCGAGGCTGGCTGGATCTGCTTTTCCTCAAACTCGTGCCTCCAAATCGTGTAAAGGTCGCACACCGCCTTCCGGGCCTCCTTGAAGGTGTTGCTGAACCGAGGGCTGTCGTTCTGGGAGATGGCGCTGCTCGAGTTGAGATTGCTCGGAGTTGAGGCGGCGCTCCCACGGGCCTTAGCTGTGGACCGCGTACCCCTCTCTACGCTCTTGAATGGGCTCGCCTCCGCCGCGTAGTGTCGCCTCGAAGCGTAGCTTCTGGAGCTGCCCGCCGAGGCCGGCTCCGGGTCTCCGCCTTTGCCTTCCTGCCGGCCTTGGTCCGCTCGGACAGAATGTCCGCGTAGCCCCGGCTGGCCTTGTTGTCTGGGGAAGGTAGAGAGAGAGAGAGAGAGAGAGAGAGCCAAGTCAGTTGAGCGAGCGCCGGTTATGTAAAGCAGAGGCGGGGGCTTCGGGCGGACGTCATACCTTTAACAGGCATCTCTCCGGCCTACGAGGATGGGGGGTGGGGTGGGGTGGGGGGTTCTTTTCACGCTTCGCCCCTTCAGGGCTCCTTGATTTGTTGGCCAACGCGAGGCATAACCACAAATACTATTTCGCGCTCGGGTCGGTCACGACCACCAGCCGCCGCGTCTTGATCTTGGGGGTGCGCACTTTCGGGAGGAGCACGCCACGCGGTTGTCTCCCACAATGTCTCCCAAAAGGTGGTGTCTTTGGCCTGGATGGCCTTACGCCCGCCGCTCGCGCGCGCTCTCGCTCTCTCCCGCCTCTCCCCGTCTCTCGCCTCGTCCTCGTTCAAAGGCATAGGCAGGCAGACCCTAGAATTGGGAAATTTTTGGAAATTTCGCATGTAATTTCGTACAACTGAGTAATGTGATCGTTGGCCAAAAAGGGTCCCCCAAGACCAGATTTCTACTCTTCACTCCGGACTCTTTCACCTCCCCGACTCGAATTCATTCTTCCCCAATTCTTCCTTTCTGAATTCTGACAGTCTGGCCGGCAGCGTAGCCAAAGGCCAGCAAAGAGCGAAGCTGCGAGGCCGAAGGGCGCATCCAGCTCCCAAGGAGGGGACTCGTTCTCAGGGCAGGCCAGTCCCACCAGCACAAGGTCGAGGAGGGCGCCCTGCTGCAGTCCCGCGCGTGACAGACACAGGGGAGCGCGATATGCTGTGAGAACGAGTGGGGAGGTACAACCAACATCGATACGGCATCTGTCTGCAGTGCTCGTGTTCCGGCCAGGATACTTGTTGACAGGAAGTGAGGGCTGCCACACGCCACAGCAGTCCCAAAAGCTGCAGCCATGCCGTACACACCGAAAAAGGCTGCAAAAAAGCCAAAAGGTAAGCTCGCTGGGTCCAGGAGGCTATCCTGCATTCGTGTCCCCATGTTCCCATGTCAAGCATTGTGGGTCTGCAGGACTTCGTCCATCCCTCGTAACTTAGATGCTGACCAAATTCGAACTCCCAAATCACATTCATGTTCTCGCGGGCGTAACTCGCAGGCAAGCCCACGGCCTTCGAGGCCGGAGCGGAGGTGTACATCCAAAGCCAGTCCTCCTCGGGCGGGTCGACGGGTTGGATTAGGGGGACGATCGTGTCCATAGATGCAAACAACGCAGAGGTCCAGCTAAATAGCCAGACCACAGTGTCGGTGCCGAACTTGGACTCCCTCATCCTTGGCGCCTCCTTCAAAGCCAAGCAGGGTATCAGCGATATGACTGCTTTGGACATCTTGCACGAGGGTGCAATCCAGGAGAACATTCTCGTGCGGTACTACTCAGACAAGATCTACACTTACGTCGGGCCCACGCTCATTTCTGTGAACCCGTACAAGCTGCTGCCGATCTACACGAAGGAGCTCATCTCGGAGTACCAGAACCAGTCCATCGATGAGCCCCACGTCTTTGCCGTGGCAGAGCACGCCTACCAAGAGATGCGGAGCGGAAAGAACCAGACCATCCTCATCAGTGGAGAGTCTGGTGCGGGCAAGACGGAGGCCACGAAGATCGTGCTCCGGTACCTCACCGAGAGGGCTCAAGGGGAGAGCATGCACATCAGGAAGCAGATTCTGGATGCCAACCCCGTGCTAGAGGCCTTTGGAAACGCCAAGACCATCAGGAACAACAACTCGTCTCGCTTCGGCAAGTACTTTCAGGTGCAGTTCAACCAGAACAGCGAGATTGTAGGAGCTGTTATCATCAAGTACCTGCTTGAGAAGTCCCGTGTTGTGAGCCAGGCCAAAGACGAGAGGAACTACCACATTTTTTACCAGCTGTGCAAGGGCTGCACGGAAGAGGAGAGGCAGAGGTACTCGATCAAGAACGTGGAGGACTACGAGTACATCAACCATAGCGGCTGCTTCGACATTGACGGCGTGGACGATAAGGAGGAGTTTGAGACCGTGAGGGAGGCCCTCACCACCGTTGGAATCTCCGACGAGAACGTGCAAAACGTGTTTAGATTCGTCTCTGCCATCCTGAGGCTTGGTAACGTCGAGGTGACCGAGGACGACAACAGGATCGCGTCCATCGCGGGCGAGGAGGACCTGCAGGTCGTGTCGGACCTGCTGAAACTAGACTTCATGGAGCTCAAGAGGGCGCTGACATACAGGACCATGAGCGTTGGGAGGGGCCATAGGGTGTCCATCCACAAAATCCCTCTGGACAAGCTCAAGGTGGTGAACACGAGGGACGCCCTGGCAAAAGAGCTCTACGGCTGCCTCTTCGACTGGCTGGTGAACGTGCTGAACAAGTCCGTGGATAAGCCAAAGGAGACTAGGAAGACGCTCGGGGTGCTGGACATTTTCGGTTTTGAGGTCTTCGAGAAAAATTCGTTCGAGCAGCTGTGCATCAACTACGCCAACGAGAAGCTCCATAACCAGTTCATTCACTACTACTTCAAGCACGAGCAGCAGGAGTACGAGCAGGAGAACATCAACGTTGAGTTCATCGAGTACAAGGACAACACAGCTTGCCTCGCTCTGATTGAGAACAAGGGAGGCATCGGAAAGTGGGCGGGCCTGCTCAGCCTCCTGCAGGAGGAGTGCTCACTGAAGAGTGCGGACGACAGGAGCTTCGTGGCAAAGATCAACAAGGAGCTCAAGGACAGGGACCACTTCATCCACAGCAAGATCAAGCCCAAGCTCTTTGGAGTGCAGCACTTTGCTGGCGATGTGATGTACGACGTCACCGGCTTCTTGGAGAAGAACAAGGACACCCTTCACACGGACATCATCCAGCTCATGCAGGCCGCAACGGATGAGTTCCTCATCGAGGTTATGCACTACAGCAAGAGCATCCAGCAGGCCAAGAGCTCGGGCAAGCTCTTGCTCACCGTGGCGTACCAGTTCAGGGACCAAGTCGAGTCCCTGATCAAGATGCTGGGCAGCACGCAGTCCAACTACATCAGGTGCCTGAAGCCCAACTCCACGAAATCATCATTCCAGTTCAACGGCGGGATGATCCTTCAGCAGCTCCAGTACTCAGGTGTGCTGGAGTCTATTAGGATCAGGAGGGCCGGGTATGCTGTGAGGATGACCTGCGGCGACTTCGTGAGGCGGTTCAACGTGCTGGTGGAACTAGCGGACCGGAAGATCGACCCCAAGGTCGCCGCGACCAAAGTTTTGAAGACCTCCGGGATGCAGATCGGCCGACAGTACCAGGTGGGTAACTCGAAGGTGTTCCTGAAGACCACGGATGAGATCGCGCTCCTGGAGAAACTGGTGGTGAAGAAGATAGAGAAGCAGCTCCTTTTCCTGCAGTCCAGGGTCAGAGGGTTCCTGGTGCGCAAGATGTACAAGCGCCTCAGGCTGGCCACTATAATCACGCAGAGGTATATCCGCAGGTGGGTGGCGAGGAAGAAGAGGGAGGAGATACGGCGGGCCATCGTAATGATCCAGTCCGAGTGGAGGGCCGCTAAGGCCAGAGTCGCTGTGGATAAGCTCAGGGAGGAGAGGGGCCTGGAGAAGAAGTCGGAGCAGAGGAAGAAGGAGGGGGAGGAGAAGGCCGGTTCTCAGGCCAAGGCGGAGGCTGCCAAGGCGAAGGCCGCCAAGGAGGCTGCCAAGGCCAAGGTGAAGAAGGGCAAGAAGAAGTCCGCCGCGGGGGTGCCAGGCGAGGATCCGGACGAGGAGGCCGAGCTGGAGAAGGAGAAGGAGGTCAGCGAGCTTGTCTCGCTGATGCAGGAGATGGTTGGCGGTGACGAGGACCTCGTGCAGGACAAGTTGATCAAGATCCTGTCCTCTGAGTCCTTTGCTAAACAGAACAAGCTCAACCTGGTGGATAAGGAAACCGGGAAGAAGCTGGACGTCGACTCTCTGTCGAACCTGCCCGCCTCGGAGCTCCTTCAGTACTACATGGACTGCAAGGGGTCTGTGGAGACCTTGCTGCACACGTTAAGGAAGCAGAGCCAGGGGCTGGGATCCGTACTGGACAGGGAGATCATAATGAAGGGCTGGCTGCTCAAGGAGAGCAAGGAAGGGTCCAACAGGTGGAAGCTAAGGTACTGTGTGCTGCTGCCGGGCAAGCTCATGTGCTTCGTCTCGTCGGACTGCGTGGAGCTCAGGAGCGAGTTCAAGCTCAAGGACTGCGACATCAAAGAGGCCAGGACGCTCAAGCCGGACGACGTGTACTCTTACGCCTTCGCACTCAAGACGCACCACTTCCGCGTGCACTTTGCTGCGCCCACAAGGTCCAACCAGCTGGACTGGATCAAGCAGATCCGAAAGTCCCGGTCCCAGGTCTCCGCAGGGGGCCCACTGGGCATGCTGGACGACGACACTGCCCTCTTCATTGTTAGGCTGGGGTGGATGTGGATCCACTTTGAGTCCCAGGAGGACGCCGGCGCGCTCCCGACGCTAACTCAGGGCGTCAAAACGGACAGGGAATCCACGGAGCTCGAGCTGGACGGCTCGAGCATGTTCAAGTACTTTTGCGTCCTGCAGGACGACCACCTGCATTGGTACAAGGATGAGACCTGCTCTGTGTTCAAGGGTCAGTTCTGCCTGGATGAGAACTGCGAGGTGAACTTTCCCGCGTTCGACGAGAGATTTCAGAGCATGGACGTCTGCAAGATCAACACCAAGGGCAGCACGCTTGTGCTTGGGTCGCCGGATGGGTACGCCATGCGGCTATGGCTCGAGGACATGAATTCGGTTGTCAACCTCGCCAAGCAGAAGCTGATCCAGAGGATCTACAAGGATGCCAAGCTCGGGTCTGACCTGCAGGAGCCCCTCATCAGGTCCGGGTGGCTGTGGAAATTCTACCCCCAGGTATCCACCGCAGGGCCCTCGCAGGGGTCCTCCCTTCCGGACGGGGTGGACCAGCCGGGATGGTACCGCCGGTTCTGCGTCCTCGTGGCGGACTCTTACCTGCACTTCTTCGAGGACGCCGAGTGTGCCAGGCTCTCTGAGAGCTACTCCATCTCCGGGTGTGACGCCTCCATTGTGGGCGAGTCGCTGATCAAGGTGGAGTCGGGTAACCCGGGCTCCTTGAGCGGGTTCAACAACAGCAAGCAGGTCCAGAACGCCCACAAGCTCAAGGTCGTGCTCAAGGACGGCAAGGTGTACGAGCTGGCCCTGGGCAGCGAGGAGAGCGCATACCTCTGGCTCGCAGACCTCAAGCAGATCTCCATCGCGGCCTCGAGGCTGCAGCAGCTCCCGAGCGCCATGCAGGAGGGTTGGCTCGCGCTGGGAAGGGGCAAGGTCGCCCACCTTGGGTCGGAGGCGGACGGGCCCTTGCCGAGCTCGGTCGTCACCCTCTCGTCCGGCCGGGTGCTGAGCATCGAGAACTGGAAGGCGAGGTACTGCGTGGTGACCAGCGGGGCGCTGACGATCTATGCCAACCAATCCATGAACGACCTCAAGGGCGAGATTGGCCTGAGCGAGTGCACGGTCAGGATCCACGGCTCTCCCAAGGAGATCACCGGCAACATGCTGAAAAACTTCCACCACATCTTTGAGCTCCTGCTCACTGCGAACGGCCAGGTTCACATGTTCATCCTGGCCTGTCAGAGCGAGAAGGAGATGTGGGACTGGGCCGCCAAGATCGACTCTGCGAAGACCCAGGCGCTGGCAGAGCACCAGTTTGACTCAAACGGGGTGATCAGGTCGCCCTTTGTGGCCAAGGGGAGTGGAGAGGGCGCCGCCACGGGCAACGCAGAGCCGAGTGCCCCCGACACGGAGGGTGAGAGGGTCAAGTCCATCGACTTCGAGGGGTATCTGTTCAAGGAGTCCAAGAGGACCGGCCACTGGAAGAGGCGGTACTTTGTGCTCGGCGGGAAGCAGCTCTTGTACTACATGGACGATGAGTGCGCGCTGCTCTGCGGGGAGTTCCAGCTCAGGGACGCCATCGCCTGGAAGCAGGGCGACGAGCAGCTCGGGATCAAGGGCCACAGGGGAAACAAGTTCTCGGTGTGCTCTCCAAACCGCGTGCTGGAGCTCGCGGCGGAAGACCTCGAGACGGCCAAGCTTTGGGTGAACGCCATTGACTCGGCAGTGGAGAGGAGGGAGACCCAGGTGGCCGCGGCCAAGGTCTTCGATGACAGGGAGATCAAGGTTTACCTCCAGGACTCAACCTTCCAGGTTCTCAGGATCGAGGAGAACGCCACTGCCGCCGACGTGGCGACCCAGATGGCCGCTCAGATCGGGCTGGACACCAACCTCGATCAGTTTGCCCTTGTTGAGCTTACCAACAAGTCGGACACGAGGATACTGCAGTCCAACGAGAACGTGTCGCAGACCGTGCGGAGGTGGAACAAGACCAGCATGGCCGCCGCCACGCTGTGCCAGACCGCGGAGACCCTGCTGGAGTTCAGGCTGATCTTCATGAAGGTATGAACGTGCCACCACCGCCACGATATCCATCTCTCAAACACTGACGCAATCTCTCATTCTCCCCCCAACTCGCCCCTTCGCCTCATGCAGGTGGTGTGCGTGACGGAAGACGACGCCAAGGTCACCTGCCCCGTCTTCAAGCACATCGAGTACAGCCAGGCCCTGCACATTGTGCGCAGGTACCTCCCCATCGACGAGGAGGAGTGCGTTGAGCTCGCGGCGCTCCAAGTTCTGGTGGACTACGGCCCAAACGTCCAACCCGAAAACGGGTTTTTGGCCGTCGACGTCTTGCGCTACATTCCCCAGCAGGTCGTGCAGAGGAGCGTCAAGACGAGGGACGACGTGTTCAGGGTGGAGTGCGACATCCTCCTCAGGTTGAACAGGCTGTGGGAGGGCCACATCACGGTGGAGACGGCGAAGAACATGTACATGGATGCCGTGAGGAGGAGCGGGCTGTACGGCTGTGTTTTTTACGAGGACGTGGAGCCCGTGGACGTCTACGAAGAGCTCCCCAGGAATCTCGCCATCGGCGTGAACGAGTGGGGTGTTCACATCCTAGACGCCAACCCGGGCGGCTCGGAGAAGCGGCACCTCATGACCTTTGACTACTACGACGTGAAGAAGTGGACCACTTCCTCGACCCAACTGGCCCTCCACCTGGGCTCAGTGAACGACAGGGTGAAGTTCGTCTTCAGCATGCCGGCCGGCAAGCCAAAAGAGGCTGCAAACTTCATGAAGGTGTACGTGTCCATCCAGGCGTCCAGGCCGAACCTGACCAGCACGCTTGATCTGGGAGCGGAGACCGGTGGAAGCTCGCTCGCCCTCCCCGGGCTGGTGGAGCCGGAGGAGGCCGTCGTGTGAACCGGGGCGCGGCCATTGTATTTAGTAAAGTAACTGCCTCGATAATAAGCTAATAATAACCATAATGCATTCCTACAAACATCAAGCGAGCATTCAAAGAGTCTTGTGTTCTTTGGCAGCCAAAAAATTCTCCAGGCTTCCCCCCCCGTCAGCGATGACAAAATACGTGCGCGCCGTTCACGACCGCACCTCCCCCGCCCCCCACGACGTCCTCAGTCGCACAAGCTGGCGTTTGTCTGGAGCCTGGCCTCGTACAGCTTCAGTTTTGTGTTCTTTGAGAGACGTTCCATTTTCGTGAGCATGTTTGATAAAGTAACGTCTCTCTAAGAATAGACTTGCAGAGAGCAACGCCCTCCTGGAAAACTCCTGGAAAACTTTCCGTTCCCCCCATTTTGGCGATTGAAAAATCGCGATGAAGCAGATGAAAAAAATCTTGTTGAAAAAAAAACGTGCCTTTTTCAACAAGTGAAAAACGCTTGCCACACGGCCTTTGATTTGATCGAGCAGTGACGAGAGAGAGAGAGTGAAACACGGCGCTCCGGGCCAGCAGCGGGAAGGCCATGGGTCTGGCCATGCAGCCTCGGAGGGTGCCCTCCCGGGCGGGTGCTGGAGGTCGCGGGGGATCGAGGGCGACGGGAGCGACGGGCGCGAGGAGAAGCGGTGGCGGCGCGTCCACGGCGTGCCGCGGTAGGAGGAGAGACGCACAAGACCCGTGGAGCCTGCTCCTGGGGAGGCGGAGCCTAGGAAAGCGAGGGCACGGGAAAACCCCCGGAGCGGCGCTTGAGGACAGAGCCCTCGAGGACAGGGAGGCATCGACCTCGTCCTCCTCGAATGCCACCGAGACTTCTTCGCCTTCCGCCCCCCCGGAGCCCTTTTCGTCGTCGTCGCTCCTGCCGTCCGTGAACACGCTGCCTCCTCGGTTTGCACCAGTCAACCCCGACAGCGTGAAGGTCCGGGTTGCGAGAAACAGCGAGGAGCTCAAGGCCGTGGCCGCGCTGAGGGTGAGCATCTTTCAGCAGTTCAAGCGCCCCGACGCGAGACCCGAAGGCGAGGGCGAGGTCGCCAAGAAGGGGGACCGCCGGGTCGTCTCCGCAGGTCCTTTCAAGCTTGCGAGGCAGGCGACGGGGGGAAGGGCGGGGTCGCCGTCCCCCACCGCCCAGCAGCAGCTACAGGCGAAGCACGCGGAGTCCGCGAAGCGCGGGGGGTTCCTCGGGAGCGGCCCTCTTACCCTGGAGTGCGCAGCCCAGGCGGACCTGGAGCTTCGGGACCAGTGGCTCAGGAAGCAGTCCGGCCTGGAGGCCGCGAGGATCTACAACCTAGGGGAGCGGTGCCTGTGCCTGCTCGCGGTGTACCACCCCCGCGACGACGAGGAACGGGAGAGGCTGCTGCGGTTCGGGGCGGAGCAGCTCGGGGAGCGGGAGACGGGCCGGGGGGACAAGGGCGGGGGGGAGGGCCTGGAGGGCAGGCTGCTCAGCCCGTTCTTCCGCTGGCACGCCCCCCCGGTGCCCAAGGTCCCGCCGCAGCACGCTGGAAAGGCGGGGGACGCCAACCTCCATGCCCTGGAGGCCAACGACGGCGGCCTCATCGTTGGAACGCTGAACATTCACTTTGACCAGCCCTTCAGGCCAAAGGCCAGGCAGGGCGGGGTGGGGCCGGGCGCCAAGCCCGCCACCAAGCAGCAGGCCGCGGCCTACCTGCAGCACTCGAACAACATGAGCGTGCTGAGGGCGGTGGAGAACACGCACGGGAGGGCGACCTCGGCGAGAGCCAAGATGCTCAACTCCCTGTGGAGGATCAAGCACCAGTATCGCCACACGCCCCCTTCCCTCGAATTCTTCAACCTGCCAAGCGAGGAGAAGGCGCTGCAGAAGGTGAGGCGGGGGTGCAAGCAGGCTTACATCTTCAACCTGTGCGTGTCACCAGCCTTCAGGAGGCAGGGGATTGCCTCCATGCTGCTGGACCGCGCCCACGACTTTGCCGTAAAGAAGGAAGTCAGGGAGTGCTTCCTTCACGTGGATTATGGAAACGACGCCGCGGAGCGGCTGTACAGGGAGAACGGGTACTCCTTCGAGGAGGACGAGGAGGGCAAGTGGACCTACATTGCGGGAACGAGGCCCAGGCAGCTGATGAAGAAGCGCATCAAGTGAGTGCCGGAGGAGGAGAAAAATAATAGTATGGCGAGGCCCAAACACGAATTTATTGTTTTTTTCTAGGCCCCGGCCTCCATCCTCGCGATCTCCTGGTTCAGACCTCCGAGGTCTGCCCTCGCTTTCTGGATCTTCTGCGCGAAGGGCGTCCTCGCCAGCTCCTCCGTCCTCCTCACGCAGTCCTGGCTCTCCCTCTCCATCTTGCCGATCTGCCTCACGTTCTCCACCACCTGGGCGAAGCTCGAGTGCATCTCGGACACCATCCTGTACAGGTCCTTGGTTGCAACGCTTTTACTGCTCCTGGCCTCCCTGAAGATGGTCTCGTCTGCCAGGGTGTACGCCCTGTGCAGGCTCTCCTCCGCGGAGTTTATGTCCCTCTGGACCTGAAGGGTGTCCGATACAATCCTCTCAATCTCCACCTCCTGCTTCTTCACGTTCTTGATGATCTCCCCGATCCTCTCCACGTAACTGTACCTGTTCAGTGTCTTGTCCGCAAGCTTGTAGTCCTGCTGCAGCTGGACCTTCTCTTGCCCTCGGTGCCTCAAGTCGATCTGCAGCTGCCTTATCTTCTGCCTCATCTCTGCGGTCTCCTTCGCCACCCTTTCCCTCCTCCTCGTCTTCTCAGCCTCCACGTCCCGCATCCGGCGAATCTCCTGCAGCACCGGGGCCTTGAGCTCGTCCCACTCGGAGCCCATCCTGCGCAGGTCACCCTCCAGGTCAGAGATCTCGCCCTCAAGGGCTTTGACGGCACCATCGAGATCTCCTCCCTCCGCCGCCGCCGTCGCGATCGCAACCGACTCCTTCCACACCGAATGCTCTCCGCTAAGGCCTCTCACCTCGCCATGAAGCCTCAGGATCTCGGCCTCCGCCTCGCGGATCGACTCGACCTTCGCCTGCATTCCTTCCTTCAAGGCCTCGCACTCCCTGTTCAGACCAACCAGATCCTGGTGCAGCTCCCTCAGCTCCCGCTTTCGCATCTCCGCGATTGTCTCCTTCTTGGCCTCAGGGGTTCCCTCCTCGGCCGACGCCGCGGCGGCGTTGGCGCCATCGCCGCCCGAGGCGCCTCCTCCGCTCGCCACCTCGCCCGCTGGCCCTGCTGTCCTGGCAGACCCATACACGGCAAACTCGATAGAGCTCTGCGTGCTCCTGCTTCTCCCGACGGCGGCAGTGGGCTTCTTGGCCTCGTCCTCTCCCCCTCCTGCCTTGGCGACCGCCCTACCGATCTCGTCGAGGTCGCCCTCATCGAAGTTCAGCGGGAGGTCCTCCAGTTCGTGCCTCCCAGCGTTTCCGCAGGCTCTCTCAAAAGAAGACCTCTCCAGGAGGTAGTCCACAACACGCTGGCCCTCCATGCCGCCAAGCCTGGACACGTCATCCGGGCCGGGGCTCTGCCACCGGTACCAGAAGGAGGCGTCGAAACTCGACCGGTGCGGGGGCTCGTCCTCGCCGGCAAGGCTGGACCGTATCGCCCGCGCTATCTTGCCTCGAAGGCCATCTTCCTCTCCCTGCGCGGGGTCCGCGGCGGCCTGGCCGCCCTTCTGCTTCGGAAAATGGTCGACGAGGAAGACCAGGAGCTGCCTTGTCTCCTTCTCGGTGGGGGCCGGGACCTTGATGAACGGAGCGGGGTCGGGGCGGGGGGCAGGGGGTGGAGCGCTGCGGCGGCTGGAGGGTCGGCCC
>Ga0160423_10000606_pt1 | contig 29486 bp, 28 predicted proteins | sample CRUFie14St8metaG_FD_108191 | JGI IMG/M metagenome (GOLD analysis project Ga0160423, IMG submission 108191) | Marine microbial communities from the Costa Rica Dome - CRUD Field 142mm St8 metaG | ecosystem: Environmental > Aquatic > Marine > Oceanic > Photic zone | place: Costa Rica: the Eastern...
ACCTGGAGTATTAGCAGTTACATAGTGTATTCCAGTTTGGCTAACAAGATCTCCTGCACTTGGAGATCCATTGTCTACATACGCCGCGCCATAAAGTATTCTATTATGATCTCCACCAGCTGCGCCATTGCCGATATTCATTGCAATACTACCCGTAGCAGTAATGTCACCAAAATCCGTCGCGTTACCAGTAGTTGCTATTGTTAATGTTTCAATGTTATTTGCAGCAGTAACGTAATAATTTCCGTTGTAGTAATATCCTGCAAAAGCAAAAGCATGGGTTGCGTTACTACCACCTCCACCACTACTAGGAGCCTGATCACCTCTTATTGTTCTCCAACCAATTGGTGTGTATATATTCAATCTAGTGTTAGCGCTGTCGTACCACATTAAGCCATAATAAGAAGCAGAATCTGAAGGCGCGTCAGATGAATCTACTATTTTATTTAATTGAATAGCTCCGCCTGAATCGTCTAGTGCCTTTCCTCCTATAGTAAGTCCATTTTCAAAATCGACAGCGACAGATCCAGTTGAATCTGTTATAGTGTTAACTCTTATTTCACTGTATTGACTCATTTATTACTTTCCTTTAAGCTTTACTATGACGCATTTCCTGAAGTTGCTCCAGAAGAATACACTGCTTCAGTTATGTCACCAAAATCAGTTGCGTTTCCTAGAGTAGCCATTGTTACTTGTTGTATTATGTCTATATCACTAGGACCGTAACCCCCAACAAACTGAGCTTTGGTTGAATTACAACAAGCGGAAGCATAGGCGTGATTTCCTAATAAGTCTCCGAAATCTGACGAGTTTCCTGTTGTTGAAACAGGAAAATATTGAATAACATTGTGATAGCTACCACTGGCCTGGCCACCAAACACTATAGCTCGATCTCCAGTTCCTGTTCCTGTAGCTCCGTGGTTAGTAAGAGTAGTTAGAAGGTCGCCAAAGTCTGTTGCGTTTCCTGTAGTATCGCCAGTAACATAATCCATAACGTTGGAATAACCGCCTGCCTGACCACCGTTAAAAACTATTCTCGACCCGTTAGATGCTGCCGAAAGACGCTCTCTAGCTACTGTTAAATCACCAAAGTCAATAGTGTTTCCTGTGGTTGCTATTGTGGCATACTCTAAGGTATTAACAGTACCGCTTCCTTCAGTGCCACCTCCATGAATAGCTCTTGTTCCATTGCTTTCACTTGCTGCACGGTTTCTTACTGACAGCATATCACCGAAATCCGTAGCATTACCTGTTGTAGCTATTGTAACATAATCAATTATATTTGATGCGTTAGTTTGAGGTGCAACTGATTGACCACCAAATGAAAGAGCTCTAGATGCATTAGAACAAGAAGTAATATAACTTCTTTTTTGAGTTAGATCGCCGAAGTCTACAGCGTTTCCTGTAGAGGAGGCTATGTTCCAGTAATCTATTACATTTGAATGATCAACGCCTGTGTCATAACCACCAAATCTAAGACCACGATCACCGTAATATAAGGCAGCAGATCCGCCGCCACTAGTAGCAATACCGTATTTTATAATTTGTAAATTAGCACCTGAGTCAGAACTATCTGTTAGTGTAACACTTGTTCCATTTGACGCGGTGTAGTCAAAAGTATCTAATAATAAAACACCATTGAGAAATACAAGTATTCCGTTTGCATCATATGCTAATGTTTCTCCATTATCATCAGTAGAGTCAAATACTGTTTGACCAGCTGTTGCTTTGTACTCATACATTTGAAATCCAGATCCGGCTGATACTCTCGCTGCAGCGTAGTCTGAATCTATAAGAGATGAAATTCCAGCAGAATCTAATCCTGATGTTAATTTTGAAGCAACATACGCAGAGTCTATAATAGCAATCAAACCAGCAGAATCTAAACCAGCGCCACCAGCTCTGGCTTGAACATATGCTGTGTCTATAAGTGATGTTACTAATGCTGAGTCTAAACCTACGTCAGTCTGTCTAGCTTGAATATATGCAGAATCAAATAATCCTTGAGCTAAAGAAGAATCTAAAAGACCACTAGGCACATTGGTTATATGTGTACTCCACACAGGAGATAAGAACTTACCTTGAGATGAATCATCTACTGTTAAAAAGTTTCCGGAAGTAGCGCTGTCAACTGCATTAGCTAAGTTTGCAAGTCTTCTATTACTATAGTTTGGCATTTATGATTCCCTTATGAAGCATTACCTGCTGTTGTAGAAGCCGTTGAACCACCTTCAGTTAAATTACCAAAGTCTGTGGAGTTTCCAGTTGTTTGAATGGTAATTCTATTTATTCCGTCATCTCTAGCGCTGCCGTTATAACCTCCAGCAAACACGCCGTATACTCCATCAGTTCCAGCAGATTTTGTTCCTGATCTTGCATAGTTTAAATCTCCAAAATCTGTAGCATTACTTGTAGACGCTATAGTAATATAATCTAAGTTATCTATATAACCAGAACCTGTATAACCTCCTCCTACTACACCTCTCGTCAAATCGCTACACCCACCAAGACTGTGTGTACTAAAATTTAAATCGCCAAAGTCTGATGCGTTTGTAGATGATGCAGGATTCCAATATTCTATAGTGTTTCTATAAAGGCCTGAATATCCACTGCCACCAGCTGCTATGATTCTATCAGTATTTCCAAAGCCAGCTATACCAATTCGGCCTTCTGTCAGATCACCAAAATCTGATGCCGTTCCTGAAAATGTAGATATAGAAAACTTTTGAATTTTGTTCATCCAAGGATTTGTTCTATATCCACCAAAATAAAAAGCATTAGTACCATCAGAAGCTGAGGCCATGTCATCATAAGGATCTATAACCATTCCAGTAGAAGTATTCCCTAGTGTAGCTACTGTTACGTATTGAACATCGTCATATGATGTACTATTAGTGTGACCGGCAAACACTGCATATGTTGCGTCAGAAACTGCACTACCGCCATCGTTTGAAACACCTGATGTAGTACCAAATGTCGAAGCATTTCCTGGTGTTGATATAGCAAAATAATCTATTGCGTCTCCATTAGATTGACCTTGCATAAAAGTCAAAGCTCTAGCTCCGCCCCAAGATATAAAGTTACCGGCTGGAGCAGCAACAGCCCATCTTCCTATTGTCACTGGCGAACCAGAGTCTGCTGGAGAAGTAAGAGTCACAGTGTCTCCACCAGAAGATGTATAATCATCTGTTGGTATGAGCAAAATGCCGTTATAAAAAACTAATATATTGTCAGTAGATGTACTGTAAGATAATGTTTCTCCATTATCGTCAGCACCAGTATAAGCAGTTTGTCCTGCAGTTGATGTATACTTGTAGTATGTAAAACCAGAGTTGGCAGATGTTCTAGCTCCCACATAATCTGAATCTACTAAGTTTATTGTAGAAGATGAGTCTAATCCAGCTGTTATTCTTGCAGCTACGTAAGATGAGTCAATTAAGTTGGTAGTTTTAGCTGAGTCTAAACCACCAGCACCTTGTCTTGCTTGAACGTAAGATGAGTCAACTAAATTAGTAATTTGACCGGAATCAATTCCACCACCAGTTTGTCTCGCTTGAACGTAAGATGAATCTACGAGAGACGAAAGAGTCGAAGAGTCTAGTAGAGTAGGCTTTCCAGTTATTTCGGAATATTGTACATCGCGAAACTTACCACCTGAGTCGTCAACCGTTAAGAAATCGCTTAGTGCCGAGCTGTCTATCGACTTACCTAAGTTACCTAATTTTCTACTTCTACTAAAAGCCATTTTTTATTTCCCTTATGACTCGGCGCCTGATGCACCAACACTATTATAATTTTGAGCTGTTAGATCTCCAAAGTCTTGTGAATTGCCTTCAGTTGCAATTGTAACGTATTGAATTGCATCTTCATTACCACCTAAATTATTACCACCTTGCATAATAGCTGTTGTTCCATCACTAGCGTTTGCTTGCCCTAAAACAGCTACTGAAAGATCTCCGAAATCAGTTGCATTACCTGTCGTATCAATTGTTATTAAATCAATTGTATTTTCCATACCATTTGTGTAACCACCTGCTAATAACATCCTAGTTGCAGAACTCATATCTCCTCCGCGAGAACCAGAGTTTATTTGAGCATCTCCAAAATCAGATGCGTTACCTGGCGTAGCTGAAGCAACATAATCTAAATCCTGTCCTCTTTGGAATATAGTTCTAGTTGAGTTTCCACCGGCTGATCCATAGTTAGTCGCTCCTAACAAGTCACCAAAGTCTTGGGCGTTTCCAGCTGAAGCTACTGTAATGTAATCTATTGTATTAGTAGAACCTGGAGGACTTACAATACCACCACCAGCAAATAATCCATATGTGCCGTCACCGTGGCCGTATAAACCTGCTCTGCCTATAGTTAAGTCTCCAAAGTCTGACGAGTTTCCTGTTGTTGCTGATGCAAAAGATTGTATTACGTTAGTTTCATCAGTGTTATCATAACCACCTGCTACTATAATTGTAGTACCGTTTGAAGCTGAAGCTGAATTTCTTTCTCCACTTAACAAATCACCAAAGTCCTGAGCGTTTCCTGGTGTAGGGATTGACACATATTCAATCACGTTTACATAGTTATAGCCGTGCATAGAAAAGCCTCTAGCTCCACCCCAAGGTATTCCACTACTACCGCCGCTTGATTGAATTGTCCACGTTGCAACGTTCACAGAAACTCCAGAATCTGCACCTTCTGTCAAAGTTACAGTGTTACTTCCTGAAGTACTGTAGTCAACCGTGGGTTCCAGAACAACACCGTTATAAAAAACAAGTAAGGCGTCGCCTGAATAAGATAACACACTACCGTTTTCATCTGAGTTAGTAAACGCAGTTTGACCAGCAGTTGCTGTGTACCTATAGTTCTTAAACCCTGAGTTAGCAGTTGTTCTTGCATCTATATAAGTAGAGTCTATCAAGCTTATCGTTCCAGCTGAATCGAGACCAGAAGTTATTCTAGCATTTACATATGCTGAGTCTACAATTCCAGATATTCCTGCTGAGTCTAGACCTACGTCGCCTTGCCTTGCTTGAACGTAAGATGAGTCTACTAATGATGTTACTAGCGCTGAGTCTAGGCCAATGTCAACTTGTCTGGCCTGGACATATGCCGAGTCTACTATCGCTTGTGCAGCCGCGGAGTCAAGTGTAGTTGGTTTTCCAGCTATCTCTGTCCATAGAACATCTCTAAACTTACCACCTGAATCGTCAACCGTTAAGAAGTCACTCGTGGAGGCAGAATCTATGAATTTACCTAGATCAGCTAATTTTCTACTTAAACCCATTATTACTTTCCTTTAAACTTTACTATGCTGCATTTCCTGAAGCTCCAGACATTCCACTGCCCATAGCGGCATAGGCTAAATCTCCCGCATCTGTAGCGTTACCCGTAGTCGATACATCTACATATTGTATACGATTTTGCATTGAAGATCCGTCATAACCTCCAGAAAAAGCTGCTCTGTTATTATCAACATCACAACTCCCCACCATAAATCTATTACCAGCTACCAAATCACCAAAATCAGCTCCATTGCCAGGAGTGTCGATAGTAACATACTCTATAACATTAGTATAACCGAGGCCATACGAATTACCCGGCGTTGTACCACCGGCCCAAAGTGCTCTTGTAGAATTAAAACCGCCAGTGTGATATCTTCTTATGCCAGTTAGATTTCCAAAGTCTATAGATGTAGTAGTAGTAGCAATAGTCATTCTTGTTATTTGGTCAGAGTTAGTATAACTGCCTGTTACTCTACCACCTGCTATCATTCCATAAGTTGCTCCATGTATACCAGTAAGTTCATGATCAGCCGCGTGTTTTTCTGCTAACGTTCCTCCACCTAAAGTTGAGTTTCCGGTAGTTGCTATTGTAAAGTATTCAAAGTTATCTAACTCAGCATTGGTACCACCTGTTCTAGATCCGTAACCAGCAGCTAGACATAATATAGTTCCATTTGATAAACCAACTTGGCCATACATCTCATCTATAGTGTCGCCAAAATCAGCAGCATCTCCTGTAGTAGCACAAGTAATATAGCAAACTTGCGTAGTATTAATATTGCTAGTGCCTTCATGTATTAGTACTCTAGTGCCATTTCCACCAGACGCAGGTCTATTAGTAGTAGTTATGTCACCAAGAATATCACCAAAACTAGCAGCGTTACCAGTAGTGGTCAGATCCCAATACTGAATATCCTTATGCCCATTGCCCGGAGCGTTTGGGTCGCCGCCTATAGTAAAACCTCTGGTTCCAGTGTATGGAGTACCACCTCCTCCACTGCTTCCAAGAGACCAACTGCCTACAACTAAACTTGCTCCTGAGTCAGCACCTGCTGTTAAAGCAACGCTTGTTCCATTAGAAGCTGTGTAGTCATCTGTATCAAGTATCTGTACACCGTTAAGCCAAACTATAATTCCATCTGCAGTGTAAGACAAAACTTCACCGTTATAATCAGATCCTGAAAAATCTGTTTGTCCATCTGAAGCAAAATATGTAAAAGTTTTAAAACCTGAATTTACTGCAGCTTTTCCAGATATATAATCTGAGTCTATTAAATTAGTTACTTTTGATGAGTCTAAACCTGACGTTGATCTTGCTGAGAGATATGCAGAGTCTACTAGATTAAGTGCACCGGCTGAATCTAAGCCTGTTGCAGATTGTCTAGCAGTGATGTATGACGAGTCAACTAAACCCGTAACTTGACTTGAATCTAGTCCTACGTCTGTCTGTCTCGCTTGAATATAGGATGAGTCTATTATAGCTTGAGCTGCAGCTGAATCTAAAACAGTTGGTCTACTAGCTATCTCTGAGTATGCTATCGATCTGAACTTACCTCCAGAATCATCAACTGTGAGAAAATTACCAGTAGCCGCGCTGTCTACTGCAGAGCCTAAGTCAGCGAGCTTTCTGTTTGTCACCATTTTCTATTCCTAACTTCTCTCTTATTTATAGTATTTATATTGTTATGACGAAAGAATAAAATTAAATTTTTAGCCTATTCCTTCAGAACCAGCTGTGTCTCTTCTAGGTGAGCAATCGCCAAAATCAGATGCGTTGCCCGGCGTAGCTATTGTTACGTAGCATATAGTAGTATCAGCATAGTTTCCAGTGTTTATTTGTCCTCCAAAAAATACAGCCCTAGTGTTACTGGCTGAAGCACCCATACCTTGCTGTGACACTGTCAAGTCGCCAAAATCTACAGAGTTGCTCGGAGTAGCAGTGTCAATATAGTTTATAGTATTTGATATTGAGCCAGATGATGAGCTAAGTGTCCCAGTAACCATATCAGCATAAACTGTTCTATTTAAATTGTCGTTTGTTACCGCTGGTTTATTATTACCTGTTATAAGATCACCGAAGTCAGCAGCTGCTACTGATGCATTTCCAGGAGTAAAATAATCTATGTAATTTTGATAATAATTGCTTCGTCTACCTCCAAAGGCAATGCCTCTAGTATCGTTTGTGCTTACTCCACCCCATTTCATATCTAACATTTGTAAATTTATGAAGTCAGTGGCATCTCCAGTTGTCTGAATTGTAACTTGCTGGAGAGTGGTTCCTGCTACGTTACCACCTTGATTTCTAAAGTGCATAACTCCATTTCCACCATCACCGCCCATTTCATTGTGATATGACGATGATTGTAAGCTACCAAACTGAGTTGAATTGGCTGCAGTTGCACACGTTATATAATGTATGCCAATACCGTGTTCAAAGTCATTAGTCTGATGACTAACATTTATAACGCTAGCTGCGCCCATTACGATTCTATTATGATCGCCACCAGCTGTTATTTCAGAAACACCTTTTCGTGGATATCCGTAAGGATCCGTCGTACCTGTAATAGTAAAATCAGCAAAGTCTGTAGCGTTTCCTAAAGTTTCAAAATTAATCTGTTCAATATTGTTGTCTGGCACATTCCAATTTCCAGATCCAGATGAAAAGTAATAGATTCCACCTAATATAAATGCAGTGTCTGCGTTTGAAGGTCCTGCTCCTGAAGAATCTGTCAAACCAACATTAGTCCATCCAAAACTATCGTTTACGTAAACCTTTAAAGAACTGTTATCTGAATCCCAAAAATAGTCTCCTGGTTGAGCATTACCTCCTGAGTCTATAGATAAAGGAGCTCCATAAGAACTATCTACATGAAAGTTAGCCTTTAAGTTTCTATTGTTTACTTTAATCCCAAGCTTAGCGTCTACTATGCCAGATAATTTAGAGGTTTTAAGTGTTGACATTTTTAACTCCTAATTCAACTACTAGATCCAGCAAAGCCAGCTATGCTACTCATTGGGGCAGATAGATCACCAAAGTCACCGGCGTTTCCTGTTGAAGCAGTTGTTATATAGTCTATAGCCTGAACGTAAGTTGTGCTGTAACCTCCAGCAAACAGGCCGCGCCCGGTACCTCCATTTGTTGGACTGTTAGCCGATCCTCCGTCACTTTTACCGACAGTTAAGTTACCAAAATTTGTCATGTTTCCAGTAGTTTGAATTGTAACATAGTCTATGCCTTGTTCGCGAGAGCTGCCATTGTAACCTCCAGCATATATACCATATGTTTCATCACCAATACCAAATGCCGTTCGAGTTCTTGGAGTAGCAAGATCGCCAAAATCTATAGCATTCCCAGGGGTTGCAATTGTTATATAGTCCATAACACTTTGTTGAGTACTACCATAGTATCTTCCCATAAAAAGACCACGGGTTGCATCATTCGCAGCGGCGGACTGTGTGCCAGGTACAGTCAAATCACCAAAATCTGTAGCATTACCTGTAGTCGCTACTGTTACATAATCTATTTGATTATGAGACGTACTACGCGTACAAGTTGCAACTGCATACGTACCATCTCCTAGAGCGCCGCCAGCTAACTGGCCAGGAGCGTTCATACTTCCAAAATCTGTATAGTCACCTGGTACAGCAATCGTATGATATGTTATTAATTGATAGTAAGAACTATGATTCCCACCAAAAACTAATCCTCTGGATCCATTTGATGTTCCAGAGCAGTTGCGCCTGTTCCCATAATCATTACCAAGATCTGTAGCGTTTCCTAGAGTATCTATAGACAAGTAGTCTACATTATTGTGCCATCCGCTGACGGCAGGATTTACAGCTGATTGAAAACCAGCTCTATCACCCATCCAGCTAGGCGGGGTGCTAACTGCTCCAGAAGAATCTGTCAAACCTAAATTAACCCAGCCAATCGAATCATTGACATAAAACTTTAAAACGTCATTAGTAGAATCACCTGTAGAATCATAGAACCAGTGTCCTACTTCAGCAGTGCCACCTGCTCCAGCAGAATCAGGTAGAGCACCTGTACTATCTACTGTAAAATTTATTGTAAAGGCTCGAGGTAAAGAGTTGGGACCAATCTGAACATCAAACGGAGCTTCGGTTGTCGTTAAAACTACTCCAGATATTTTATTTGTTTTTAATGTTGACATATTAGTACACCCTACATGAAACTAGTGTTGAATCAGATGATGATGTATATGAAGGTGATGAAAAACTAGGATTACCCCAAGTTTCAGCAGCTGTTGATTTATAAATCCAAGTCTGCATATTAATGTCATCAGTATCGTTAACCCAATTTGACAATCGTCCAGGATCAGTTTCATAATTTGAACTAGCCGTAGAGTGCTGCCCATTACTGTGGTACCAACCATTAGCAGCTGAATAAATGATAAATTGACCAGGAGCATCAATAGTTGTTTGATTCTGGTTTGAATAAGAATAGCGAGATCTATTGTTATAATAAGAACCCTTTCCGTTATCAATTCCAGTTACACCTCTAAAAACTAAAAAGTGAAAAGCGCACGCTTGATAAGAAGAAGTGCCGTAGTTATCAGGATGATGACCTACATATCCAGTTGAAATGTCACTAGCAGTAACGTATCTATAGAATATAGCGTGATCATGATCATAAGAATCACTTCCTCCATATTTAGCGCCGGATAGGTATGTAAAGTTACCAAGCCCGTCTGAAGGTGTGTTACTAGTATAGTATCCAGCTGTATTACCTCTACCAAAAACTAAAACTATCAAGTCTCCTGCTTGTACTGTATAGTTACTTCCGTTTGCCTCATCCATATTAGAAAAAGTAAAAGTTCCTGTATTACCATTAGTCGAAGTCCACTGCTCCTTACCTACATACATCAAAGAAACTCCGCCTGCAGCGTCTGCAGAATCTGTAAGACTTATGTTCTCATAACCAATCGAGTCGTTTATGTACATAAAAAGATTACTGAAGGTTGTATCATAAAAGAAATCACCAGCTAGGCTAGTTCCACCCGATTCGGCCGAAAGAGGAAAATTTGCATTCGTATCGGCAACAAAGCTACCGCCTCCTAATTTAGATGATCCATTAATAAGACTATGTGGAAAATTAGGCTTTGTTGTGCTATTTGGTCCAAATATTTTATCTGCTTTTAATTTACTCATGATGCATTCCCTGCTGCGCCTGAAAGCGCGTATTTAGCAGCATAGGTGTCACCGAAATCTATAGCATTTCCTGTAGTTGCTATTGTTACATATTCTATTACATTTGAATAGCTTCCAGTTGTTCCTGCTGCAAATGTTCCGTAAGTTCCGTTGCTTGCTCCTGCTAAATGATATCTATTAGCAGTTAAATCTCCAAAGTCAGTACCATTACCGGTTGTTGCAGTTGTATAGTACTCTATAGAACTAGTTGATGTGTTTTCTCCTCCGCCTCTTAGAGATCTCGTTGCAGACGTAACCATTCCGTTTTGAGCTAACTCATGTGCTTCTAACATATCTCCAAAGTCAACTGCGTTTCCAGCTGTTGCGTATGTAATATAATCTACTACATTAGATTGTTGAGGATCTGGAGAGGAACCACCATAATCGTACGGATACTTACCACCTATGTAAAGTCCTCGAGTTGCATCTCCTCCTGCTGATAAACCCCATCTTGAAACTGTTAGATCTCCCCAATCTGCCGCGTTTCCGGCGGAAGCTATTGTCACATAGTCTATAGTATTTACATAAGTAGTGCTAGAGTTACCAGTTCTGCCCCCGCCCCAAATACCATAGGTTCCATCGCCTGTAGCAGCGACGTCTTGTCTACCTTGACTTAAGTCACCAAAATCAGTTGCGTTTCCTGGAGTAGCAGAAGTCCAAGTGTCGATTTGATTTCCAGTAGTATAACTTCCATCATATCTATTTCCACCTGCGCTTACAATTGTTGTACCACTTGATGCTGTACCTTTACCCCAAAAATTAGATGTTAAGTCTCCGAAGTCTGTAGAGTTTCCTGGTGTAGTAATGTCATAGTATTGTATAGTATTATCATTTGGAAAAGCTCCACCTGCTAAGTGAGCTCTATTTCCTAACCAACCTGGAGTAGGAACTGGAGGTTCTACATATTTAGTTACACCTATCCAACTTCCCTTCACACTAACTGAAAGGAGACCTTTTCCACTATCATGATCTGCGTTCCACCAATAAAGCCCGCTACTACTATCTTCAGGGATACCAGATGAATCTACGACACCTTTTACAAATATGTTTTTTGGATATTTCTCATCTAAAGTTTGTCCTGTAACGGTAAAGCCAGTAGGGAAATCCGGAGCGGCTGAGTCGTTCAGTGAAACTATTCTTTCTACTCTAACTTGACTCATGACGCATCTCCTGAAGTACCATTAGGCATACCGCCCCCTTGTGTCATATCTCCAAAGTCATAAGCATTTCCTGGCGAAGCTATAGTTATATATTGTATTTGATCGGTTCTAGTTGCACCGTTATAACCACCCATAAAACATGCTCGTGTCGAGTTACTAGTAGAGCCATGTACAGTTATCCAGTCTGTTAAGTCGCCAAAATCTGTCGCATTAGCTGCAGACGCTATTGTTACGTAATCTATCTCTTTAAGCCGAGAAGTAGAAGTCGACCCTCCTCCTATAACCATATATGTGTCATTTCCAGCTCCTGCACCATAATCCCTTCCTACTACTAAATCTCCGAAATCACTATGGCCCGCAGCAAGTGGAAAAGTTAAGTAAAACATTTCATTAGTGTATGATTGAGATGCAGAACCACCTGCCCATATTCCTCTCGCTCCAGACGCGCTTGCCCAAGAAGCTCCTCTTTGCATTTGTGGGGTTGTATATGAACTCAAGCTGGCATCACTTGTAGTTGCAAGATTAACTACATCTATCTCTGAAGTTGTTTGGTTGCTTCCTGTCCAATAGCCATAAGCTCCGTCGCACACTCCACTTTTTCCTGCATATTCTACACTAGCTAAAGATCCAAAGTCTTGAGCGTTTCCTGTTGTAGCTGAAACTACATATTCAAGCTGATAATAGGTCTGAGACGGAGATCTTCTATCAGCGTGGACACAATTAGTGCCATTACTAACTGCAGCTTGACTATTGTTTTCGTCTTTAGTAGTCATTATACCAAAAGACGAAGCGTTTCCTGTAGTCGTAATGTCAAAGTATTCAATTTTATTGCCACTGTTAGTGGTAGAACCTGCTGAGGCATTGAAGATAATTGCCCTGTCTCCAAGATTAGGACCTACATCTCTAGGAACTGCATATCCACCGGCAAATGTTCTCCAACCGTCTGGAGTGTATATGTTCATGTGACTGTTAGAACTATCGTACCAAAGTTGGCCATTTACCCAATCAGCGCTATCTGGAAATCCTGTTGAATCTATAATTGAAACAGCTAAACTAGGATCGCTTAACTCTTTGTTATCGATCGTAATTCCTTGAGGAAAATCTACTGGATCAGTTCCTGAGTTTACCTGAATGATGTCGCTTTTTAAGGGTCCAGCCATTTTAAACTACCACGTATCTAGCACCATCATTAACGGTGATTGTAACTCCACTGTCTATTATTACCGGTCCGACTGATAATCCGTTCTGATTTCCAGCTATTGTTATGTTGGATGTTAAATTTTGAGATGCTACGTTAACAGTAGCGAATCCTGATCCACCACCACCACCGCCGCCGCTAGATCTTGCAGCAACATATGCTGAATCAACTATTCCAGTAACACCAGCTGAATCTAAACCACCTCCACCACCTGCGCCACCAGCTCTGGCCGCTACATATGTGGAATCAATTAAACTTGTTGTTGCAGCTGAATCTAAGAATGAAGTATTATCTAAAATAATAATGTCGCCGACCATTCCAGCGTGAGATGTACATTGATAAACTAGTGAGTTTGGTGCATCCATGTCAGGAATAAACGTAACTGTTCCTGGTCCGTTCTGGCCATTATTTACTACACCAGTGCTATAAGCACTGCCTCCATCTGATACTCTGATTTGAAATGGGTGTCCAGATTGATTTAAATTAAACCTGTACTTTACTCCTCTTTGAAGATATAACGTAGGGTTATCTACACCTGAGGAAAATCCAGATCCAGTAAACGTATAAGCACTTAATCCATTATTTGTAACTTCAAAAATTGCTTCTATCTGATGATGAAAATTACCGCCGCCATTATCATGTATACCTAAGAAATCACCAGGACTAGCACTATCTATCGCTGGAGCTAAATTAGCAATATGTCTATTTATTGAACTTGGCATTTTTATTTCTCACTTTTACTTATATTTATATATGTTTACTTAAGTTCCATTCCAACTAGCTATCATAATGATTGCTCCTGAGTCAGCAGGATCATCTAAAACAACACTACTTCCATTTGTTGCAGTGTACTCAGTAGTTGATAATAAAACACCATTATAGTGAACTAAAATTTTATCTTGATTATAAGATAGTGTATTTCCACCTATGTCTGAACCTGTAAATGTAGATTGATTTTCAGAGGCATTATACTCAAACAAACCAAAGCCAACTCCGGTTTGCCTGTTTTGAACGTAAGATGAGTCAACTAAGTTAGTTACTGAATCTGAATCGAATGTGGAAACTGTCTGTCTAGCTTGAACATATGCTGAATCAACTAGATTAATTACTTCAGAACTATCTAAAGAAAGAGATTGGACGAGGCCTGAATCAACAAAAGATCTAATTTGATTAGAACTGTTTTTATAAAATAATTTGCCGTCCGCGAAGTTAATGGCTAGTTCGCCATATTCTAAATCGCTCGTGCCTGGCTTATTTCCAGAGACACTGGATTTTTTAAGCTTAATAGTACTTGTCATTTTTAATCCTTAAGAAAGGTAGTGTTTAAAGCCGGAGTAAAAACTCCGGCTGTTATATTATTAGAAGGTTCCACCGTCTATTGTTGTTATAGTAACTTCACCGGTTGTGACAGTAAAGTTATCAGAACTAAATGATGCTACACCTGGGTTAGAAACTGTAGCTAGTTCGGCAGCAACTGTAAGTTGATTTGATCCATCGACATAGTTTAGATCGATACCTTCGCCTGCTTGTAAGAATGAATTGGCTAAATGATCTTCAATTCTTTCTCCAAGTCCAACACCGTTTAAGAAAACTGCGCTGTCTAGTGAGGCGTGTGGAACATCTAAGGGTTTGTTTGGATCCCATCTATCGGTAGCACCGTCGTATACAAATGCTGGTTTAGTTCCACTGTAAGAACTCGATCCGATTGTAAGACCAGCCCCATCAGCTTCTCCATTGTTATCCGCTGAATCAGCCAAGTTAAGACTTTTATCACCAATATTAACTTCTGTTGAGTTGATGGTTGTGGTTGTACCTTGAACTTGTAAGTCACCTCGTACAATAACTGTACCAGCATCAGAATCTAGAGGAGCTGGGTCGATAAAGAGTGTTCCACTTGTAGAACCAACCGTGTTATCTAAGATTCTAACATTGTCAACATCGAGTTGTGTTAATCCAGCTAGTGTAGTAGTTGAACCACCTAAACTTAAAGTAGTAGAACCTAGTGTTACGTCCTTAGCAGAAACTGCTCCAGAAGAGACTGTGAAATTCGCTGTTGCAAAAGATGCAACACCTTTGTTAGTCGTAGTAGCGTCTTCAGCGTCAACTCTAATTGAGTTAGCTGTAGGAGCAACAACATCTATTCCTTCTCCACCATTAATTGTAATGGCACCTCCAGAAGCAACTGCGCTGTCTCCGCCGTCAACTAAGAATTGTAATGGAATTGATGCTCCACCGATGTTACCTGAAAGAGATACCGCGCCAGCTACAACATTAAAATCGTTAGCGTTAAATGATGCCGCACCGATATTTGATGTAGTAGCAAGTTCAGCTGAGTATGTTACAGTTGCGCCATTTACAAAGACATCAATACCAGTACCTGTTCCAAATGTTAATGCAGAATCTATAAGTGATATGTCTGATGAATCACCGCCAGCCTGACCAGATTTTACATTTAGAGTTGATGAAACTGAAGCTGTTGATGCACCTGTAATTCTACCTTGTGCGTCAACTGTAAGTACCGGTACACTTGTTGCAGAACCATAACTACCTGCAGTTACAGCAGTATTGTCTAGATTTACGGTTATAGCTGTGCCTGTAGCTGATGATGTTAAGCCCGTGCCACCTAATACGGAAAGAGCTGAATCAGCAAGGCTGACGTTTACAGTACCAGTATCACCAGCACCTTGAAGTGTAATAGAACCACCACCAGTTATTCCGTCAACATATGCTTTTGTTGCAGCGTCAGTACCAGCAGAAGGAGTTCCAAGATTAATAATCTTGTTAGACTCCATATTGACCTGCTGACCCATTTTAAGGGCATTGCCGTCCAAAGTATCTATTGTTGATGAGTCAAGTTGAATGTTATCAACTTTTAACATGTTTATTTTCGAGCTAGAGTCAACTAATATAGCACTGCTAGCTGTTAAAGTACCAGGTGCATGATCCATCATGCTGGTAAAATACTTACCACCTATGACTTCATGATTTGCTGCATCACCATTTGTTTCAGTACCTGTACCTATGTATAATCTGTCCCCGCCGTTGTTAACTCCACCAGCTAGACTCGAATAGGCCATTTCCCCTGCAGCAAGCGTTGCTGGATTCCCAGCGGTACTAGACCTTTTTATTCTAATAATTGTTGCCATCAGTATTGGCCTCCGTTAATTATGTGTTGTTCCGATATTCTGCTTAATCTAAATTCTTCATTTGCTGAATCGTAAATAAGTAAATCACCGTCTTCAGCACCAGATCCGAGATTAAACCTATATCCTAGAATATCTTCTAAATCTGCGTAGGAAAGATTGCCAGATCCATCAGTTTTTATGACTTGATCAGGGTTTCCATTCCCGCCTAGAGCTGATAATAATATATTTATAATGGAATCAAAGTCTAAATTACCTGATCCATCAATTTTTATAATGTCTCCAGAATCATAGTTTCCTACTAACTGCACAAGCAAGTTAATTAAAGAAACATACTCCATTGATCCGGAGCCATCAGTTTTAAGTATGTAGTTACTGTTGCTAGAACCATTTATTGCATTGAACAGTAAGCTTGAAACATCTCTATATGTAAGGCTAGACGTTCCATCTGATATTAATACGTCACCACTTCCACCTGCAGAATCTGGAAAACCTATACCATTGATATCAGAAACTGATAAATTGGATATATCGACAACGCCGTTAAAAGTAGCTGAATCGGCTACTTCCAAGCCTGACTTTAGTATAAAATTTTCTGACGTATTACAACTCATCTTTTATCCTATGACTCATTTGCTATTCTTGTAAGTTTTACTTCAGAGTTCTCATAAGTAGGAGAAAATTTTAAAACAACATTGCTACCGTCTAACTCAGCGCAAAAATCTCCTAAATCATCATCTGTTTTTAAAACACCATATTCAACTAATTTAGCTGAAGATCCATCATGCAATACAAGTAATTTCGAGGCTTGAATTTTTGATCCAACTTTTATTTGAACCAAGTACTCTACTAAATTTCCTATGGCTATACCCCAGGAATCAGCAGTTTGTTGTACTGCTGTAGTTGTTAAATTTATAGTAGATTGTTTAACATTAGTTATATCGTTTAAAGATAAAGAAGTAGAAGACGTGACCGCGCGGATCGGTGTTCCTACACAAACCTTTTTAACGATCGTGCATTGTACGTATCTTGAGTTTCCGCACGGCGCGCAGCCGTTTCTATTATCTGTCATGTCTTTTTATCTTGTAACTGATGGTGTAACAACAGCCCGTCCTTCTAATACTCTTTCTATCAGTGTCACATTATCAGAATCTGTAGTCATAATTTCTAAATCGTAAACATATCTTCCAGCCTTTAAAGCATCTGTTTGTGTATGAGTTAAAGACATCGTAACAATACCATCATCTTCTACTATAGTAATAGTAAAATCTGTAGTATCATCGCTATCTGAAGTGTATGTTTTCTTTAATTTTGCGGCTGCAGTGTAACCAGACAAATCTTTGACTGTATGTCCACAAGTTTCAACAAGGTGAACTTCCACCGCCACATCAGCACCTTGATCAATTTGGATTTCTTCGTAATGTGCCATATTATTTTTCTCTAAACTTGTTTATTCTATTTATACGTTTATGATTTAGAAATTTTCAAAGAATGACTAGATACTACTGTAGAATTACCGTCTGGATGTTCTTGTGCTCTATAGTCATCGGCATCGACAAATAGAGTTCTATAAGATGATCCATCTAACGCCGTGTCTAGCATGAGAGAGCCTCTAGTGGTTCCAGATGTCCATGAGTATCTAATCCTATAACCTACTTCTTGAGACGCTGAATAATTAATGCTATTTCTAAAATATAAATCTAAATCAGATAAAGAGTATTCTCTTAAATTACCAGGATCATTGTTAGGATCTGAACTTTGATCTAAAATACACAATGGTCTGGTTACATCTGCTGATGATCCATTTAGTACGTGTAAATAATAGTGTTGAATTACTTTAGGTTGATCTAAATCTTCAGGAATTCCTCCAGCACTATACAAAGTTTCATCAGCTCTAGTATCAGTAAAAACTGGATTAGAATCTACTAGCGTAGCTCCTGAAACACTAGTAGCTGTTGAAATAAAGTAAGTACCAGCTTGATTTGTTGTAAGAGATCCTGAAACTAATAAATCTATAGCTGGATGAACTATAGTGTCGTAATAATCAACGTCAGACATAGCTTTTATATTACCGTCAGGTGTAGCATAAGCTAACGGAGGCATGAGTTTACTAGGTTTGGAAGTTGTAGTTACAGTTTCATTCACTTTTGAATGATTTATAGTATTTGTTCCAACGTCATCAGTTGAAGATTGAGGGGGTGTACTGGTTGTGCTTGTTAATGCAGCTCCTGCTGTTTTTCGAGTATCAGATATATTTCCTAAAGATCCTCCTGAATTAACTCTAGATAGAGTAACAGCAGAACCTAAACTGAATGAATATATCGCTCTTGTTATGAGCCCATTAATTTCTCCAGTGGAGAAAGGTTTTATTCCACCACTTCCGTCGTACTTTAAAGGTTTTCTCACTGCCATAATTTAACTCCTAATTAGGCATCATAACCAGTGGGTGAACCATATACTGTTTTTAATGCTACGTTTGCAGAATCGTAAATTATTAGTTTTGCTGAAAGTTTACTAGCAACAGCGCTATCCCAGTCAGAATCCCATCTACTATTTGTGTAATATAAATTTGTAGAACCTTCAGATAAATTATCTGTTGTTTGTCCACTTAAATCAGATAGTAAATTTGGAGCTTTTACGTTTTTATTAAATGCCCAAACATCGCTATCTGAACTATACTGTATGGTTGCGTTAGCACCATCTATGGTGATGCCACCTCCATTTGCTGCCGCGGCACTTCCTGCGCCGTCAGCTAACACAATATTTTTATCATTGACAGTCATTTCTGTACTGTTTATAGTTGTAGTAGTACCATCTACTTGCAAGTCTCCAGTAACAGTCATACCTCCAACAGTAATACTATTACTTGTAGTATTTCCGTTGTTTGTTACGCTGTGTAAAGTATCTCCACTGTCTACAAAACTTTGTAGCGCATTGGATAACTCTCTAGCTTTTATTTTGTGGAGTGGCTCATCCTGAGCAGCTGATCCGTCGTATATGACAATAAGATCTCCGCTGTCTACAGAATCTCTTAACATTTCATCTAAACTTAAAACTCTTGGCATACTATACCTCTATAAACGTGTTTTTTTATTATTTATATGTTTTATGATGAGCTTATCAAGTTTATTTCCATAAAGAAGTAAGATGAGGTTTATTTAAAGAACTAGTAAAGTGTATAAGTTTTATGTCAGAATTAAACTCTTCATCTTCTATTAATTTAGAATCATTAAACTCTTCCCACTTAAGTTCTATGTGCTTATTAATAGTGTCATCCGGAGTCCATCTAGTTACCCAAGACTTAGGAATTAACTTTAAATCTAAATGATCTTTTACATGTTCTTCTACAAAAAACTGTTCGCCGTTAACCGGTCCTATTGTTAGTCCTTGCTTTATATAGTGCATCATCCAATGTTTTGGATTTTTCATAAAAGCTTCATAGATATATTTACAATCTCTCGGATAGTATTTTTGAAATCCTCCGTTTATTTTCCACTTAGGATATTTACTATTCCACCAAGCTGGTATACTAAGAAACTCTCCTCTTTCAATCGGATATTCAAATAATTCTTTATAGTCTTTTCTTAAGATTATATCTATGTCCAAAACAACTATTGGATCATCAGTATCTAAATTCATAAACTGTATTTTATTCCATTGTAATGGTATAGATTTACTAACTGCTTCTCTTATCCAAACAACTTCATAATCATTCAGCATTTTATTAATATAATCTTCATATTCAGGACCGTACTTATCACCTATCCTTAAACAGAAAATTTTCATGTAAAACTTCTTCCCTGATAATCTACCTCTGGCCATATAAGCTCAAACTTTTTGTTTATAGCATGAATCATTTTATGGCTAGGATCTATTTCATCATCAGGTAATCTACCATGCCATTCATCTGATAAACTTTTATATTTTATTTTTTTAGAATTGACCAAGTAACTAAACATGGTTTCATTATCGAAAGCAAATCTACTAAAAATAGCTTCAGGAAACATTGTTACTTTCTGCTCTTGTAAGTCTTTTAATTTTTTAATCAATCCTTCAAACTCACCTATCCAATCCATTGATTGAATAACTTCAGATCCTCCTATCACAGTGCCTGTGTTTATCACGTCATTTTCAGGATGGTAACCTTCTTCTAATAATAAAGCGTAGCAGTTCCAATATTTTATAGCTGGATTTCTATCACAACTGTTATATTTAGTGAGGTCCATTTTTTTACCCCATTCAGCTAAATCATTATTATTTTTAGCATACAGATAATTCATGTCATGAACTTTAAAAATATCTTCATCTGTTCTGGGTATAACATCAATGTCTACATAAAACACAGCATCATAGTCATATGATAATTTTTGTAATAAATGATTTTTATAGTAATTTATTATGTGATACATTGGTAAATTTTCATGTACAGATTTGCAATAAACATAATAGTCTATAAACTCTTTATCGTAAGTGTATATTCTATAATCTGCGTCTATTTCATCAGCATATGCTTTTTGAGTCCACATTAAATAATTTTTAAAAGCAGCAAATTTATCTTTTGTTTCTTCAGCTCTGCTTACTCTCCAAGGATTTTTGCCAGAGTGTCTAGAATAACCAGTTTCATCGAGTAATATTTCAGGTATATCTATGCATATAGAAAAGATTATTTTTTTCATTGTTTTTTACCGTACACTAAAAATTGTTTATATTCTCTAGTCCCTAATTCATCTTCATAACTGAATATCATCTCATCTGTAAAAATAACTTCGTCTATTCCGCTTTGTTTTACTAGTTCACCTACTGTGTTTATTTTATTTATGTGACCTCTTTTAGTTAAACCATTTCCACTTAAAACAACTTCAACACCACTTGGTATAATGTCTTTCATTTGATATGAATGTTCACAACTAGTGTTAATGTAAACATCTGCATTTCTATACTCAAAAATATGATTATCAAACACTACATCAAGTGTGGAATGATCATAGTTATCATAAGCATGATTTGCTTCCCAAGCAATTTCACTTGTAACTGGACACATATCATATGTATTAACTGAAAAAGCTCCTTTTTCATAACACATAGGAACAGAATAAAAACCAATTCCTGAATTTAAAATAGCCACTTTTTTTCCTATTAGATCTATTTTGTTAGCCCACCATTTCTGTATTTTAAATTCAGTGAGATGCATTTGATCATACATATTTTGCCAATAGTCTTCCCAATGAGTTTTAGTTCTCTGATCTTTTAACAGTCTAATAAATCTATCGACATCTGATTCTTCAATTTGATACATTATTTCTTTTCTCTTCTAATGTCATGCCTTCTAACATGTTTATTATTCCAGGTTTTTGATTTTCTTTTAACTCTCTTTCAGTTGTCACAATTCCTTCTTTATAATATTGAAAATGATTAACTCTAGATTTTTCACTATAGGGGCCAAATTGATGAAACATAAAAGTATCCATTGAAGGATAAGTAAAAAAACATTTATCTAAATTATTATTAACAAAATTATATATGGGTTTGTTTTGTCCTGGTTTCCATCTTAAAACAGAACTATTGAATAATGGGCATCTAGTTAGATGATATTGTCTTTTCCATTCATACCCATTTTCATAGTATGGATGATCCCACCAATAGTTCCAAACAATATACGGTTTATCATCATTTAATTCTTCGAAAAAATATCCTAAATCTCCTTCAATATTTGTATCTAAGTCCAAATATAGTATTGTATCTTTTTCTTTAAATTTATTATCGTTGAACAATGTTATTTTACGGTAATGGGGAATTCCACCAAAATCGTCTCTATGAAATCCATTCTGTATTGTATCAAACCTATGATCAGGATCTATAGAAGCTCTATAATGTTTCTTTTTATATTTTTCCCAAGATTCATCAAATTTAGTAATGCACTCAAAATCAAAATCTACTGAACAGTTGTTTTTAACTTTTTCATATAATTTATTTACATCGTTATCAGTGTAAAGGCTGCCCCACTTAGCACAAATTACTTTGTTTTTAGATTTAAGTCCTATACTTTTTCTAATATACTTAAACAATGACTTTATCCTTTAGTTCTATATCTTCACCTGCAAGATTTCTTATTAAGGCTTTACTATTTTTATAATGCCAATCTACTTTATCCTCAGGAAAATAATTAAAAAAATCATTTACACCAAATCTGTACCAAACATATGCATCTACTCTACGATATCTGAAAAAAACTTCATCCGGTTTATTTTTTATGAGATCTGTAATGGGCTTCAACTGTCCTTTTTTCCAAGTTAGCACCGATGTATTTATGGGAGTTATATTTTGATTTTTATAATCATTAGTTAAACTCCACTCATCAGTATCATAATCATATTGTACCCAGGGCTTATCATAGTTCAAATCGTAAAAATATTTTAAGTCTCCTTTTATTATGACATCAATATCTAAATACATAAAGATGTCATTCTTATTGCCTATCTTTTCATCGAACCAAGGGAAGATTTTTTTATACAGAGGCAAGCCACCTAAATCATAACTTGAATATCCATTAACCCATTTTTCGCCTTGAACGACTTTAGGTTCATCTTCACCTCTATAATGTTTATAACTGTATTCATCCCATTCGTTATCTTTATCTCTTAAAACAGTCAAGTTCCAAGGGATAGTAGTATATTTCTCTATACTTTCTTTTAGAGAATCAATATATTTTTCAGAATATAAATCACCCCATTTATGAACAACTATCTGCAGCATTTACCATTTCACCATGTAATAATTATCATTTAGCGTGATTACTATAGGATTAAATTCATATAATCTGTCTTTAAGATGATCCATAGTATATCTATGATAGTTCTCTCCTATGCCATCATTGTAATTTTCATTATAAAAAATAAAAAACGCATGTTTAGCACCAAAATTTTCATAATGTTCTAAAAGCTTTTCTAGTCCTATGTAATTAGGAGTTCCAAACATACTTACTAATATGTCACATGAATCTTTTATTTTTTCATTGCAATCTCTTAAATAAAAATTGTATGCTTGAAACTTCATCATTGCATTTTTAAGCATACCTTCAGATATATCATAACCTACAAAATTAGAAGGATCAGGACTACCTAAGATCTCAATATCTTGTCCAGAACCTACGCCTAAAGAAATAATCTTGCCGTCTTCTCTGTTGTCCATCCAAAAGTTATACGCATCAAGCTCATCTTTCATGTAGTGATTTTTTACCCATCCGCCCTTTACATACTTCTGTTCATACCATCTAGATGCTTCGTTATATTTTTCTCTTAAATCTACCATCCTATATCACCATACTTATTAACTGCGTCTTTAGTCATATCGTCTAAGTTTACTCCAACAGGATTATCTAATTGTTCATAACCCCATTCTAATTCTCTACAGCCCATGCAATCTTTACATGGAATTTCAGCATGAGTGTTGCATGATATAGTATAATCAAGCAACCACTCAAACTCATTTCTTCTTGCAAGATCAATGATGTGATATTTTTCTAGATGCTCAAAAGGATTTTTTAAAAATTTATCTTTAGTTAACCAAACTCTTTTAGGAATCCCTTTTTGTGTTTCGTTAAATCTTGGAAAAAAATATGGATGAGGAGACAGTATATTCCCACAATACAGCTCCTCGCAGTCGTAATTATCTCTTATTTCTTGAAAAGCTAAACATAGTCTTGGATAGTGCGATTTCATTGGCCAATTCCATCTTGACTCGCCAACTATCTCTAAGTCTAAATCTATTCTTAATTTTTTTAATATTTCTGTGATTTTAGGTTTTTCAGGATTTTCACTAGTTTGAACATTAAATATTTTTATTTGTGTTGTAGGAAAATTGTCCCATAACATTTTAAAAAGAACTGTACTATCTACACCTGAAGATAATAGTACTCCAATTTTTCTTTTTGGTTCTAATGTTATAACTCGCTCATCCCACTCTGGGCCAGTGTGAAATTTCATAACAAATCCTGTATTTTAGTTCATAGCTAATTTCAAAAGATACATTAATTCTAATGCATCATTGCTTTTCTTAATTTTATTTATCTTACTTTTTGGAAGTTGTGTCATACCGCGTATTCTAAATATATCTGCTTTTATTTGAAACACGATACCAGGATCAAATCTTTGATCTAAAAAATTTAAACAGTTGAAAAGTTGAGATGTTTCATATATTATTTTTTTCTCAACGGGTTTCTGTTCTTTTTTTCTTTTTTCTATTTTTTCTTTACGCCGTTTTATACTAGCTCTTTCAATATCTTCTAAACTATATTCTTCTAGTAAGTCATGAAAATCTTGAGATTCCCAATCTACTTCTAAAGCGTATGCTACGGTTTGATCGCCTTCTTTATAAAGGACTTCTATAATTGTTTGTTTAGCGTCAAAAAATCTGACACTTATAATCTTATTACTAAAAATTGCCATTATATATTAAACTTTATCAATCCTCAAATAATGTGTTTGATTTACTATTGGATCACCTGCAGGAACTTGTTGATAATCATAACCAGCATATTCATATTCAACTTCACCTTCTCTAATTACCGCATTATCTGAATCCAATATAGTATCTATCATCGCAGTTCCGCGGCTATTTCCTGAGGTGTATGAGTATCTTAATTTATTATTTTGTAAACTAACTGTGGCCCACTTGAGACAGTGATTCATTAGTTGATCGTTATCACTATCATTCATTTCTCTTAAATGATCATCGCTGTCGATTAAAACAAAATTTTCATAGTTAGTCAAAGGTTCTGTTCTTAATTTATGTAAGTAATAACTATTTACTATAATAAACTGATCACTATCTTCTGCAAGAGGACCAGATGTAAAAGCATCTGCATCGGCCAAAGTATCTACAAAAACAGGAATTGATGAAACTAAATCCGCATCTAAAGCTAAGTTTGTTGAAGCTATAAAGTAAGTTCCAGCTTGACCTTCTGGAGTTATCGATGAAGATGTTAATGTGTTTATAACAGGCTTTACGAATGTATCTTGAAAATCAGAATCGTTCATGGATCTAACATGCCCGCTATCAGTCATGTAAACTGGATACGCTCTATTATCAGTATCAATACATGGAGTTACAGAACTATCTACAGTTTGCTCTATTCTAGAATATGCAATAGTGTGAACAGAAACTTCGGTGTTTGGTAAACCAGGAGTAGAAGATTTAGTTATACGTCCTGCTAATAATCTTTCATCTGTTATTGTTCCAAGATTTCCACCTGAACCAACTACTGAAAGAGTTACTGTAGGATTAGCTCCCCATAACGAGATCATCCGCGCTTTGATTGCATCGATCTCAGCGGTAGACATTTCCTCTAAGTCGTTTTGAGAGTTTATCTTTAATGGTTTACGAACTGCCATGACCTTTATGCTCCGGCAGAATCAAAACCAAATATTTCTTTAACTACAGTTCCTGAAGAGTTTATGAGTTTTAGAGATACTGATCGAACTTCCGTCCCAACGGCGTTATTGTAAACCCAATTTATTGCTTCCACTAAATCAGAATCTTGATCTGATGGCACAATTAAATTATCTAAGTCACCGACGTTAGTAGATAAAATATTAATTTTTTCTCTTTGAGCGTCAAAAGTATCGCTTAAGTCTACATAAATTTTTCTACCCATTAGATTTCCATCTTCTTAGCTATTAGTTCCAGCATAACTTTCATCTGATTAACATCATCTTTTAGTTTTTCAAACTCATGTTCTTGCTGTTTACGTTTTTGTTTGTTTTTCCTTAATTGTTCAAAATCAGCATTAATATTCAATATGGCACCTGTTCTTTTATCTTTTACAAGATCAGAATGACCTTCAACACTAATATACTTCATTATACACCTAGAGCAATTACTCTCAAATCTTTAATAGTTGCAACCTTAGAAGAGTTAGTAGATCTAAAAACTATTTTTATTTGAAAGGTATTAAAAGGATTTAAAGCTCCACCTTGTCCACCTATCAAGTATCTATAATCTCTAAATATTGATCTATCTTCGTCACTTGGCACTTCACTTTCTCTTGCCGCTAAAACCCAATTAGTATCATCTAGTTTAGAATCATCTACTAATGTTTTATAATATACTTGAAAATCTGCTGTTGATGGTCTATTAGCACCAATAAGAACTTTTAATCCTACAGCATCATTTACAAGTGTTACAGGTTTAGTTACATGTTTTGAAATGTGACTACCTTGGTTAGTATCTGTTTCTGCTATGTAATCAATAGGAACGTTAAATCCTGTTGCAGTTGCCGAAGCCTGTTTATCAATTCTATTATTTACTAGTGCCAGCGAGGCTCTCTGTAAATCTAGAACAGGCGAGACGTAAGAATTTGTAGTTGTCATATCAACATATATCTTAGCAGTAGATGTGCCTAATGATGTTTCTTTAGCAGAGTTAGCTACAACCTTAGGTCGTTGAAAGTAATTTTCTTCCTTATTACTTAATGCTGTTTGAGCTACATCTTCAACGTATGGTGTTTCGCTACCAGCTAATGATTTACCGCTATGAAACTTACCATTGAATAGAAGAGAAGTTTTTGTAGGTGTTAGTGTTTCGATATATGGATATAGAACATCAACCATAGCATTTTCAGAAGCTAGCACAGCCGAACCTCCTCCGGTTTGAGTTGATGAAGCGTTTGATCCATGATTAAACGTATATCCTTCACCGTCAACAGCTGTTATAGTTTTTGTTCCATTCATTGCAGCTGCAGCAATCCCACCTATTGTTCCTGATACACCTGATATAGTTACTTCATCACCTACAACAAAGCCATTATCTTTATGTGCAACTTTTATTACTGCAGATGATCCTGTAGTTGTTATAGGATCTATCCCTAATAATTTGTTTGGCAGTGAACTATTTTCAAAGTATGCTTCTGCTGCAGTGGTTGAGAAATCAGCTCTAAATAGTTCAAATACTAAATCTTCATCTTGAGCAGGTGACCAAGTTGCAGCGTTTTGTGATTTAAAGAAAGATCCTAAGAATGGTTGTTTAGTAATTCTTTTTGTTGTAGAATTTAATACAAAGTCTCCCATCTTAGAAGTAAACACATTATAGTCAGTGTTATCTGTTAGTATTATTACTGAGTATTCAGTGTTAGGGCTCAAGAAAATAGGCTCATCAAACTCAAAGTCTGTTGCAACTGAAGCATCAGATGAGATATTTACTGAAGAAGGATTCAATATTTTAGTAGAACCAGGAATAACTTGATCAGATGAAGGATGTCCATTGACCATTGGCCTTAGCTGAATCCAAACTGGAAGTGTATCTGACTTACTTGAAAAATACAATCTTATCTTTGTTGCAAATAGACCGTCATCCTCATGGACCATAAATGATTGAGCTAAAGGATCTGTTCTTCTATTTCTTGCAGGTGGTCTTGGAGGTTGAGGTCTCCTAGTAGACACAATTGTTCTTTGCTTAGTGTTTATAGCACCTTCAGCAGAAAATACTGCAGTAGCTACAGTTGTTGCATTGTTTGGATCGTATGCAGTGATGTCTAATAGTGTAAATTCTCTAACACCAGTTCTAAATCTTATAGCTGATGTGTTTGGTATAAAGAATGAACCAGTTAATCTACCTGCAGCATCTGAAGTTAAACTAGATGATCCATCAGGGTGGCTAGTAGCATTAGCTTGAGTATTTCCATATTCAGTTCTTCCTGAATTTATGTTCTGAAAACTTTCATTTTTACACCAAGATGAAACATCTACTTCATCAAAGAAGGGAATCATTTTAGTATTGGGTCTTAAACCATATGCTTCGAAGAAGACTTTTCTAGATCTCATAAATGGTATTACTGCTACATCTATAACCCTATCATCAACAACTTGTCTTATTGTTTCACTTGTGACAACTCTTTCGACAGCAGTTCCGTTTTGATCGACGCCATTCCAATTCCATTTTATTGATTCTCTTAAAAGTTCTTGATTCGTATCAAGTCTAGTTCCACCTTGAATAACTCTATCTGCAGCCCTTTGAGTATCTCTCCACTCATCTGAAGAAGGAGATAGCATCACTGTTCCGTTGAACTGTATTGCTGCAAATGGATTTACATTTTCAGTCCTTGAAACTTGATCTTGCAGGATATAAGATTCTTGATCATATTTGATGTAAACATTGTCACCTTTAATTATAGTGTTTGTAGAGTTGTCTGAATCATAAACTAAACCTACGTTCTTTTCTACAAATGAAGGGTGTAATGTTTTATCCTGTGGATTTATAGATGCTTTATATTCTTGAGATGTTGTAGCAGAATGATAGTGATCTGCAAAATTATCTACTAAAAATCCTGATTTTGTTCTGTTACTACCAGCTGAATCTAATACTTCTAAACTATTTGTATCTAATTCTAATAGTGTTAAAGCGGTAACTTCTTCTAACTGATCAACTCTTTTTTCAATTTTACCAATATCAGACATAGTGTAGCCTTTGTTTTCGATAAATTGAAAACTCATATCACTTTCAGTATCAGTGTATGGATTCATTTTAACTCTATAAAGTTCTAAAGCATTGTCTGGAACTTCTTTAAACTTAGGCTCTAGTGAAGATACACCTTCAAGTACTGATATAATCCCTTGTTCATCTATAATGATTTTATCAAACCTTGGAAGATAATAAGTCACGTCTGCAGTTACAAGATCAGTTGGTTTTAATAACTCATTTACTCTAGCAGTAGAACCTGTAAAAGTTCCTGCTGAGTTAATAGTTGGTCTAAAATCAATGTAATCTCTTATATCTACTTCTGTTCCATCTTTTAATGTATGTTTTGGTATGTCTGCATAATTTATGCTTGAATATGAATTGATGCTGAAGAAATCACCTGATACGCTGTGTAAAAAGTGGTTTATTTTATAGGCTACGTTACCAGAAACAGTTTGTCCAGATTTTAGAACTAGTCGACCGATATCATAAAAGGCATCATTTTGTCCACCGTCTAAGTTAAATTTGTGAGATATATCAGGACCTGCTGCTGAATCTGCTCTTATATATTCATAATCATATACATCTACAACTCCTAAGTCAACATATTCAATTCCAGACCCATCGGACTCTATTGCACCAAGAGCTATTGTTTCATCTGCAGTCTTATTTCTCTGTGAAGCTTGACTTTTGTTTACATAAGCTAAAAATTCTAATTGTGTATTAGTTGGTGCACCTGATACAGTAGCAGAAGTTGTACCTGATCCAGAAATAGTAGGAGTTACAATCGATCCACTAGAGTCAACTGCTACAATCCAATCTGATGTATTGGAAAATGTTTCTCCAATTCCTGACAAAGATAGACCTAAGGTTCCAGCTGAATCAGTTGTTGCTAAGAATTTTCTTTGAACTTGAAATGAAACATCAGTCATGTTAGAAGGACGACCATTTGGTAATTTAAACAATAGAATATTCTTATCGGCTTCTTGTAAAACTGGCACACCGTTTTCTAAAACTAGCTGGGCGTTATCAGTTGTAGATTTAC
>Ga0160423_10000607_pt1 | contig 29402 bp, 18 predicted proteins | sample CRUFie14St8metaG_FD_108191 | JGI IMG/M metagenome (GOLD analysis project Ga0160423, IMG submission 108191) | Marine microbial communities from the Costa Rica Dome - CRUD Field 142mm St8 metaG | ecosystem: Environmental > Aquatic > Marine > Oceanic > Photic zone | place: Costa Rica: the Eastern...
CATTTAGCAGGAAATGAACAAATCCCAAGCCGTCCTGGAGATGTAGTTGCATGCATGAATGCGAATCAACAGATTCGTGAGGCATACTGGTCTTAGTTAGAGAACCATGGATGTTTTCCAAAGTGATTTCTAGGTACACTTTCTCCAGTCATTGAATAATGCTTGAATCCTGATAATACCGATTTGAGGTAATTTTCTAGACGAGGTCTGACCCACAAAATATGCGGGATGAATGCCAGAATTTTGGGAAGTTTTGCCAGTATGAAAGGGTAAACTGTGATGGTCAATTTCGAACCATCATCTTGCTCCTCTATTTCCCATCTCACGAAAGACTGGGCTCCATTTTCTTTACCGATCAGTAAGGTGTAACCTTTGCCTTCTTCCCAAGATTGAAAATCTCTGACATAGTTTCGACCATTGAGGTATACCAATCTGTCACTGTAATCTCCTTTCTCCCAAGAAATAATTTCGTTAATTTTACAAAATGGATGTGATGAATTTAAGTTACCAGGTGCGCTTATCAGATTCCACAATTCGTTGGTTGTCAAATTGAAATCAATAGATTGACTTACAGACAACCGTTTTTCATATTTCGATAGCATTTTCTGTCCCCGTTGTTGGTCATCTTAGATTCAGTATTTTAGGAGGAATTCGATACTCGTAAGTCGAATTTTCTCCTGCAAGTTTGATTGATTGTCTGTCTGCTGGAAAATGCACTATTTGAAATTCCGTTTCTACTGCATGCAGGGGCATGTTTGCCAAAATTCGGCCCACTCTGTCCAGTGTTATCCCTGTTGCAACATGTGGTTCTAAGGATTGAAATGAAACCATATCATCTGAAATTTCTACCTTGCCTAGGCCTTCAAACATCTCTGAAAAGATAGAGCATATTGTACTCCAATCAGAAACTTTGACTTCGACGTCTACATTCATAATTCATCCCAACTAAATTTCCACTGCCAATTTCCAAATGCAACACCAGGAGTGTTCATTCGTGCCTCTGAACCCAATTCTAGGATGTCTTGGAGAGGAATAACTGCCATTCCAGCAGGGCTTTCCTTGGCTAGGCGAATCATAGTTTGGCAAACAGTTTCACCTTCCTTCATGTATGGTTTTAGCCGTTTACGCTTCTTTTCATCCCACCAACCTTTGGTTGTGTTATTGTCGTGAGTTCCGGTGTAAACTATGCGATCAGAAGTAATGTTTTCTGGCTTGTGTGGATTGTCTTTGTTATCATCGTCAAAAGCAAATTGCAGGACGCTCATTCCTTCCAAATTATGACGCTTTCGCAATTCAGTAACCTCTTTTGGAATTATTCCGAGGTCCTCTGCGATTATACATTCATGATTGCCACAAACTTCGATCAAGGCTTCAATTAACTCATCTTTTGGCCCATCTAACCACTTTCCTTTGCGGGCTGTTTTGTGTTTTACTGGAATTGCCCATGCAGAATGTATTCCTCTAAAATGGTCGATTCTTACAATATCGAAAAGCCGCATCATTCGGGCCATCCGCTCCTTCCACCAGCGCCAGTTTTCTTTGCGGTGTGCATCCCAATCATACAGAACAGTACCCCATCTCTGTCCTTTTTTGCTGAAGTAATCCGGTGGTACACCTGCAACAACTTGCGGCATGCCCCTCTCGTCTAAAAGGAACAGTTCACGATGTGCCCAAACATCAGCAGAATCGTGGCTTACGAAAATCGGCAAATCTCCAATCAAACTGACACTCTTTGAATTTGCATAATCACGGATTTCTTTCCAACGACCCATAAATCGTGCTTGAGCGGTTTCATCAACTACTATCCCTGCAAGTGCATCAGGGTCTCTGTCCCTGTATTTTTTGGGCCATTTATGCCATGGTTTATCGTCGAATCTCAATTTCAATGACTCAAACAATAACCAGTCTTTGAGCCAGTATGATTCAGTATCCATATTTTCAGACTTTGATTGCCCGAGAGAATCCCACGCCGCAAAGGCGGAGGTAGAAGCATATGGTGAACCATGTTCATCAGGAGGAGTTATCGGAAGAATTTGCCAAGCAGATGCGCCATAATTTGTGATGTAATCAACGAACATCTCCGCATCTTTCAGTCCATTTGGTAAACTGGTAACATGGCACAATATCCCGATCCGCTGTGCCATTGAAATGATGTGTAATGCCGAAAACCTTTGAGTTTACTCCCTTTCGCGGTGTTATGCGTCGAAGTGCGATGCTGATGGCATTGATTTTCGTTCTAGTTCCGTTTTCAGCTATCGCTGCGACGGTTGACGGCTCTTTGTCCGAGTGGGATAATAATACTCTGATGGGCACGGATTCCAATGGGATTTCCTTCCATATGGATTGGGACTCAAGTAACTTGTATCTTGCATGGGATGGTACAGACTTAGGTTCTTCTTCTGAGGGTGCAGACATTTTCTTTTACTTCAACACGAGCGGGGAAGGTTCAGTCACTGCGAAGTCTTGGAATGGAATCAAAACCCTTCCATTCGCTGCGGATTATGGTATTGTCGTCGAAGATTCTTCCTACGCTAAGGTAGTTGGATTTAGCTCAGATGGATGGAATGATATTTCGTCGCCTGAGATTCATGCTGGTTGGAGTGATAACAAAGTCACTGAGATATCAGTACCCCTCTCAGACATAGGAGACCCAATTCACATTGATGTTGTGGCATGGGGACAATGGCAGGACGCAGGAAATGTATGGGCAACATTTCCTATGAACAACTCTTTCTCTCAATTTAGTCATTTTTACAGTGTAACAGACGTCTTGAATCAAACACCAGAAGACGTGATTATCGGTGAGAGAGCAACTGCGGAGAAGGTAGAAGATGCACTCAACCTTGCAATTATTTTCCATCAGCATCAACCATATTACAAGAACAAGTTAACAGGAATGTACGAAATGCCATGGGTTCGTGTGCATGCAATGACTGAATATGTAGACTCACCAGGAATATTAGAGAAGTATCCCGGAACCAAAGTAACCTACAATCTAGTTCCATCATTTATGGAGCAGTTACTCGATTACCATCGTGAAGAAACATTGGATGTTCATACTGATATCGCAAAGAGGCCATGGACAGAAGGTGATTACCCTAACGCAACAGAAAGAGAGTTACACGTAATGCAATTTCAGTCATTTTGGAACAGCGGTTGGATTTACAACGTGAGCGCTGATGACCCCAATGCATGGGTTCAGCCCTCATCTGAGATGTATTCGTATCTACATGACAAAACACTGCACAATTTGAAACCTGCAACCATTATGGATGATGAATTATTACCACCCAGTGAGTTCCTTGATTTGCAAGTTTTATGGTACCTATACCAATTTTCACCTGACTATGTATTAGGAAAATATGATGCAAACCATAGAGATGAGGGTCTGATATCATTATTTCAAAAAAATGGGAATTACACCCTTAGTGATTTAACCTACGTTTTAGACGCACAGCATGAGCACATGGGGAATGTTCTCCCAATGTACAGTGATTTAGCTGCAGCAGGCCAAGTCGAGCTGACAACAACGCCATATTATCATCCAATTATGCCATTATTGATGATGCCAGGATGGCAGATGGAAGATGGAATTAGAGTCATCAAACAGCCGTGGCCAGACGACGTTCAAAACCATCTCACTACGGGAATGGATTTGTTCGAGGACGAAATGGGATTCCGTCCTGTAGGAATGTGGCCTTCAGAGGAAGCCGTAAGCCCAGCCATGGTTCAACCTGTAACCGATGTCGGAATAGAGTGGATGGTGACAGATGAAGAAATTTTAATGAAATCAACGGACATTAACGGAAACAATGTCGACATCACCAATGCTGCAAATTTAGCAACGCCGTGGATTGCTACAGGTGAAGATGGAGGCGAGGTTGCAGTAGTTTTCCGTGACCGTGTAATCTCTGATAGAGTCGCTTGGAATTATGGTTCAATGACCCCAGAGGATGCAGTCACAGATTTCGTATCCTATGTTGACGATGTACGTCAACAACTATTGGACGCTGGAGAAGATCCCTCTGAACACCTGCTAACAGTCTCTATGGATGGAGAAAACTGGATGTTTATGTCTGAATTCCAACATAATGACAACGGCCGGCCATTCGTTGATGAATGGTTTTCCAGACTCGAATCCCACCCAACAATCGTTACAACGACGCCTGGAGAGTTTTTGGAAACGGAAAGAGAACTCCCGAAAATTGAAACTATAGGAACTGGGTCTTGGGTAGATGGTACTCTATCCACTTGGGCCGGTGAAGCCGAGGAAAGTCTAGGCTGGCAGCGCTTAGTAGAAGCGAGGAAAGCCTTGGTAGCATTTGAAGAAGAAAACCCTACACATTCCGGTTTAGATGCAGCATGGGAGAGTCTGTACATCGCCGAAGGCAGTGATTGGTTCTGGTGGTATGGTCTTGACCAAGATAGCGGATATGATGAGAACTGGGATGTTTTGTTTAAGGTACACCTTTCAAACATATACCGTGCAATAGACCTCGAACTTCCACCTTATCTCCAAGATTTGTGGACCAATCCGAGCATTCCAGACGCACCGTATAGTGGAATAATCGAACCAATGATAGATGGAAAAGCACTGCCTGGAGAATGGGATGGTGCTGCAAGATATGATGCAAATACCGTGACAGGCACAGGACTTGACATTGAATCGTTCCATATTGGCTATGATTCTAACAATGTATACGTGAGAATCGATGTCGATGATGATAAAACTGTTACACAGAAGGCCATTGAAATCTATTTTATGCAACCAAATGCGGTTAACTTTAACGAAGCTGAAACAAACTTCAGAACCGCTAACGGCGGTGAAATCTTGGGCTTCCCAGCCAAGAACCTAATTCGGTTTGATTTTGATGAACTGAGAGATGATGGGCGCTCTAAATGGACATCGCTTTCGGCAAAAGGAGTTATTGGATCTTCAGAAGTATGGGCAAGTCCAGTTAATTCAAATCTAGGCGGATGTGCGTTTGACGATGTTTATGAATTCCAGGTACCATGGTCAGAGTTAGGTCTAGCACCAAGGTATTCTACTAGAATCAAAGTAGTCGTTTCAGATTTGTCGCTAGATTCTGACCTAGAAATTGCACCGCCTGCACCTGCAGAAATGATACTACCGGAATTGGAAGAATGGGTTACTCTTCTCGAGATGGAAGACGCAAGAGATGACGGTAATGGAGATGGGACTGTAACTCTCCCGATGGCAAGCGATTTCTCAGGTGGAATGAATTTATTCGACATTGTTGGCCTAAAGATTGAGCAATCAGACTGGAACGCAAGATTCACGTTTGAGATGGGAGAAATCACAAATTATTGGTCGCTTTCAAACGGCTTCTCACACCAAATCATCCAGATTTATGTCGATAAAGGTGAGACTGAAAATGGTCGCACGGACATGCTACCAGGCGCAAATGCAGAACTCCACCCTGATTGGGCATGGGAGGTAGTTATTAGTGGCACAGGAGAACCAGGTGCTGTTTACTCCGTACAATCTGATACAGGCGCAACCTCTGCAAGAGGTGTTGAGGTTAAGGGTGATAAAGAAACCAATACTATCGTTTTCACAATCTCAAAAGATGTGATTGGAGCAGATGTAGCGTCTTATCGTTATGTTATAGTTTCAGGTTCTCAAGACGGCTTTGGCACAGGAAAATGGCGAGACGTCGATGAAACGGCAAAAACCTGGACCCTAGGTGGCGGCAGTGATGCTTCAACAGATGATGGTATCGAATACGATCCAAACGTTCTCGATATTGTCAGAACCGACGATCAGCAAGAAACAATTTTGGCAGGATATGACGTTGCAGGCGGGGTTTATGCTAAACTGACAGGCTTTGAAATGCCGGAAATATCGCAGCAAATCTACGCCGCTAAAGCAGTGACAGCAACCGATTCTTCGGTGATAATCTCTTGGTCAACAACCAAACAGTCGCCATCTCAGATATCTTGTCTAAATGCTGGAGGCGAGGCTATTGTACTGTCATCAGATGTCCTCACAATCTCCCACCAATTGGAAGTTGGTGGTCTCTCTCCTGCCACGAATTATACATGCACAATGACTGCCTCACCAGGGGATATAAGTGACCAGATTACCGTGACAACATCTTCAGATGTGGACGATACTCCACCACAGATTCTCAACTTCAGAGCTACAACTGATGACACAGGATTGACAACGGTTTCGTGGTTTACAGATGAGGATACGTTTGGCGAAATAAGTCTGGACTCATCCGATAAGGAATCTGAATTTGGTAAGAATCATCAGGTGTCTTATGCTCTTTGTGTAGGTGAACACTTGGGCGAAATTACCGCAACAGATCCATCTGGCAATATTGCAACACAAACCGTTTCTTTTACGACTGAAGGAGATGGAAAGAAGTGTTCCGACAGTGGAGATAGCGGCAAGGTTTCCACAGATGATGAAGCCTCTTTGTTGTCTTCAACCAATGTTCAAATTGTTGCATTAGTTGTTATTTTATTGGTATTTTTAGCACTGATGAGAACCCGCAGAGATACTTTTGAGTGATTTCATCATTTATTCAATAGTGGAACTACCGAATAATAGGGATAGTCTCTCTCGGATTCGAACCGAGGTCGGCGGGACCAGAACCCACCATGATGGACCACTACACTAAGAGACTGGCATGAAAACCCAATAACCTCTCATTCTTCAATTAAGCGGTTCAGGAGTCAACCTCTGAAGGAGGCTATGACTTCTTCCAGTTGTTCTGGAGAAGGTCTTAGTAGGTCTTGTCCCATTTCAACAAGAGGTGTTTCGTGTAGGTCCAAGTCTACGTCTAATGCTGGTTTTTCGCCATCAAAGTAGAGTATTCCAGTCACGTGTTTCTTGTTTGCATCCGCCTTGTGAAGCGCAGAAAGGGCAGCGACAGCATCTCCTATGTCATGATCTTCAGATATAGTTTCCAATCGCATTGTAGAGCCATCGTGTAATGTGACATCTCTGTAAGAGCCAGCGGGAACTTCCACTTGTTCAAGAGGAGAGAAGTGAGGTATGTACCCTACCGAATGTAACTCTGCTTGGTTATCCTTGACATACCCATAAGACCGCAATGATTCGTCATTATTGTTGAAAGTGACACAGGGACTTATGACATCGATTAATGCAAATCCTTTGTGTGACATAGCGGCTTTTAGCAGTGCAGTTAGTTGTTTTTTTGAACCACTGAAAGACCTAGCTACGAAGGAGCATCCAAGATTTATTGCCATGGCGCACAAATCAATCGGTTGTGTTTCATTTACCGGGCCCTTCTTCTTCTTAGACCCGACATCAGCAGTCGCTGAATATTGTCCCTTTGTGAGACCGTACACTCCATTGTTTTCTACAATGTATACCATGTCTAGATTCCTTCTAATCGCGTGAATTAGTTGCCCGATGCCGATTGATGCTGAGTCTCCATCGCCTGAAACTCCGATGTATGTTAGGTCCTTGTTGACAACATTGGCTCCCGTTGTAACGGACGGCATTCTCCCGTGAACAGTGTTGAATCCGTGCGATTGACCTAGATAGTAAGCGGGGGTTTTCGAGGAGCATCCAATACCGCTCATTTTAGCGATTCTGTGTGGCTGAATTGCGTTGTCCCATGCTGCTGTTATTATCACATTTGAAATCTGGTCGTGACCGCATCCAGGACACAGCGAAGATTTACCTCCAGTGTAGGAATCCTTCGGCTCATTTATGACGTTGAGTTTGACGGTCCTAACTCGTTTCTCGCTCAAATTTCTGCCTCCTCTAGTGTCTCGACAATCCTTTCTGCGTACAGCCTGCCTCTGGGTGGCATTCCGTCACTGTATGCCACGCTTAACAGTTTGTTTAACAAGTGTACTGGATACTCTTTGCGGATGATACCATAAAGTTGAGCATCCCTATTAATCTCCAAGACTATGACTTTGTCGTGTTTCTCTACGAAAGCCTCAACTTCACTGTGTAAGGGGAGGGCTCTAACTCTACAAGTACTCATTTTCATTCCTGTTTTTTCCTCGACGATATCCTCAATCTCTTGGATTGTATTTTCCATCGACCCATAGAAAATAACTCCTATGTCAATTTCATCGTCTTCCTTGATTATCGGTTCTGGCAGATAATCTCTGGCCCCGTCTATCTTACGTCCTAGCCTTTGCATGAGTTTGTAGTACACGTCAGGTTTCTCCGAATATGTTCCGTCTTCAGCATGGCCCGTGCCTCGGTATAGGATTGGATCTAAACCTGAGCCGGGTAATGTTCTGTATGGGATTCCATCCCCGTCCACATCTCTATATCTCCCATAATTTTCTATAGAGTCCATTTGCTCTTGAGTTAGCACAAGTTTGCCTCTATCGAATTCTTGGTCAGGGTATTCAAACCCACGACTAGCCCACTTGTTCATTCCTAGGTCGAGGTCAGAGAATCCGAAGACAGGAGTTTGATACCTTTCTGACGCATCAAATACCTTCCATCCAAACTCAAAACATTCTTCAACAGTCCCTGGAATGAAAACGATGTGCTTAGTGTCTCCATGGCTGCTTTCATAGAGCATTGTCAGGTCTCCTTGCTGAGTACGAGTTGGCAAACCGGTCGAAGGTCCAACGCGATTGATATCCCAAAAGACACACGGTATTTCTGCAAAGTAAGCAAGTCCAATGAATTCTTGCATCAATGATATTCCCGGTCCAGAAGTAGCGGTGAGACCTCTTGCACCGGCCCAACCTGCTCCAATAATCATACCTGCAGCCGCTAACTCATCTTCAGCTTGTATTACCGCATACGTTGCCTTTCCCTCATGAGTTCTTAGCTTCGGGAGCCAGGATATTATACCTTCAGCAACACTTGATGATGGGGTAATTGGGTACCAACCGAGCATTTGTATTCCACCAAATATGGAACCCAATGCTATTGCTTCGTTACCCTCGATGAAGAATCCACCTTCTTCAACTTCCCTTGATTCTACTGCATAGGAGTCGCTTTTAGTCAACTCTTCCGCGCAGTATGCTCGGCCTAATCTCGCCGCTTCAGCATTCAATTCTATCGCCTTTTCTTTGCCACCAAATTGTTTTGAAATTGCATTCTCTAGAACATCTTGGTCCATGCCCAAAAGTTCAGCAAGCACACCAACATAGACCACATTAGCAATCATTCTTGCCAGCTTTGCATTGAGTTTACGCGCAATTTTGGTCATAGGTACAGGATATGATATGACATCTTCTCTTTCCATGGCCATTTTGGAGTCTGTATTCCATATTACAACAGTACCAGGTTCAAGAGATGCTAGATCTTCTTCCCAAGTGGCCGGATTGACTAGAATTTGGATATGAGTCCTGTCACCAGGGGCTTGGTATCCTTGTTCTGAGAGTCTTACGATATACCATGTAGGTAATCCGGAGATGTTTGAAGGAAACAAATTCTTCCCACTGACTGGTATCCCCATGTCGAAGAGTGTTTGCAGCAGAATGAGGTTTGCAGACTGAGAGCCGGTGCCGTTCGCTGTTGCAATATTTATCGTAAAATCATTTACAATCTTGTCCATTTCGGCTTGCCACCCATGTACTACCCCCTTACGGGGGTGTCCACTGCTCCCCTGCGTAGGCCCACGACCTTTGAATGTGTTGATGTCACAATTCGTCTAAAGGCGAGGGTAGGCCTCAAAACAGAGGCGCCTCTCCCATGAACATGGCCGGCGAAGAATTAGCAAAGTCTTGGAAAGATGCAGACAAGCTTCTCGACAAGAACAAATACGAGGAAGCCTTGTCTGTGTTAAGACAATCTGACCCTGATGGTAAAGAAGCAACAACCTTGAGATTAGCAGGAAAGGCAACTCATCTAAAGGCGATTAAATCTGGCTCTCCTTCGGACTACAGGAAAGCCGCAAGTCTCCTTCGAGAGTCGGTCAAAAAGAATCCAAGAGACAAACAAGCAAATGCTCAATACAATCAACTTTTGAATGAGATGCAAGAAAAAAGAATCTCTCAAACAATCATACCGAGGCTAGTGAACGACGGTACACCAACTCCCGCCGGTCTGTTTGCCATAGTTGCTTCCCTTTTACTTGTGATTGCAGCATTCCAGCTTTTCCAAACCGATCCTGAATTTGAGGATGGTGAGGCTGTGATGAGGGTAACTTGGACCGACGAAGCAGGCGTTTTTCATGATGAAAAAATCACTATAGCACTACATCGGGCCGATGCTCCAATCCACGTTGAAAATTTCATGCTGCACGCAGAAGCTGGCAATTATGACAATGTGATATATCACAGAGTAATTGAGGGCTTTATGATACAAGGAGGAGACTTCGAGTACAACAGCGGTAGCGGAGGCTACGCTGCCAAGTGGTACGGATATTGCAATGGCCAAAAAACTGGCACTAGTGATGCAGATAGGGACAATTGTGCAGAAAACCAATGGTCTTTGCCAGGAGAGCACGAAAACGGATTGAAACACAAAGCTGGAGCGCTTGCAGCAGCTCACGCAGGCCTGAATACAGATGGTTCACAATTTTACATTGTTCCCACTGGATCCGAGCCAACTTGGTTAGATTGGAATGAAGGAAAGGATTGCTCAGCACCCGGTCAGTCCTGTCACACTGTATATGGAACTGTTACTGACGGTATTGAGTATGTCGATGCAATCGCTGCTGTGCCCACCACTCAAAATGACAAGCCGGTCAATGACGTCACAATCGTTTCAGTAACAATTACTGATGATGGTATAAAAGACAGCACTCCTTGGTACCAGTTCTGGTGATAAATCTGAGAAAAGGCATGTTGATATGTTTGGGTCATCCCCATATGCATCATGAGCGGAACAGACCCCTTCTCTGCAAGGAAAAATTTTCCGCTTGGAGGCCACTACTACTCCCTTGATTCGCTTGACGAAATGGGAATAGACACCTCTATCCTTCCCTATTCAATCAGGGTTCTCTTGGAGGGGGCATTGCGGAACTGTGATGGTTTTCTAATCACTGAACAAGACGTAAGAAACATAGCGGGTTGGACTCCTGATGGGGAAAGGGGAGAAATCCCATTTCGACCATCAAGGGTAATCCTCCAAGACTTTACTGGTGTTCCAGCGGTTGTAGATTTAGCAGCATTGAGGGATGCAATGGTGGAGATGGGTGGTAATCCAGAGAAAGTCAATCCGCAAGTACCCGTGGATTTAGTAATAGATCATTCAGTCCAGGTAGACATATCTGGCGCAAATTCAGATGCTTTAGACCTTAACTTGGATATTGAATACCACAGGAATATGGAGCGTTACACCTTCCTCAAGTGGGGCCAGCAATCTCTTGAAAATTTCAGAGCAGTTCCGCCTTCCCGAGGTATTGTTCACCAAGTGAATCTTGAATGGATTGCAACTGTAGCGCGCCAAGAAAATGGGGTTTGGTTACCGGACTCATTGGTTGGAACAGATTCTCATACTACAATGATAAATGGTCTTGGAGTACTTGGCTGGGGTGTTGGTGGAATTGAAGCAGAGGCTGTAATGCTTGGCCAGCCGATTTACATGCTATCTCCTGATGTGGTCGGATTCAGATTGACCGGGTCACTAAATGCAGGAGTTACTGCTACCGACATGGCACTTAGAATTGTAGAACTCCTACGTGAACAGGGAGTTGTTGGAAAGTTTGTAGAATTCTTTGGAAGAGGGATGGCTGCACTCTCGCTTCCTGATAGAGCTACAATTGCTAATATGGCCCCTGAGTATGGTGCCACTTGCGGCTTTTTCCCTGTAGACGAAAATACACTCTCATACATGCGACTCACCGGTAGAACCGAAGACGACATCGCAGGCGTTGAATCATTTTGTAGAGCGCAGGGGCTATGGTACGACTCAGAATCTCCAGAAAAAAGTTACACGACAACACTAGAACTCGACCTGTCAACGGTACAACCGGCTCTAGCAGGTCCAAAAAGGCCGCAGGATCGGGTGGACCTATCAAGCATGGCCGACCATTTCGAGAAATCTCTGACTCATGAACTCGGCCACCAAGGTCACGGTTTGTCAGAAGAAGACTTATCCAAGTCGTCCTTGGTTTCTGATGACTACGACCTAAATCATGGGGATGTAGTGATTGCTGCAATTACATCTTGTACTAACACATCCAACCCCGGAGTCATGCTCGCGGCAGGAATACTTGCAAGGAATGCAAGAGCACGCGGGTTGACGGTAAAACCGTGGGTAAAAACCTCGCTTGCGCCAGGGTCTAGAGTGGTCACAGAATACTATGAAGCAAACGGTCTAAACGAGGATTTAGCCGAACTTGGCTTCAACAACGTAGGTTATGGTTGCACTACATGTATCGGTAACTCAGGACCAATTTCAGACGAAATAGAAGCAGCGATAGACGAATCAAATCTGATTGTCGGATCTGTGATTTCAGGTAATCGTAATTTTGAAGGAAGAGTTCATCAAAAGGTGAAGGCATCTTATCTAGCAAGTCCACCTTTGGTTGTTGCATACGCCATAGCGGGCAGCCTCAACGTTGACTTAACATCTGAACCTATTGGTTTCGATAGAAAAGGAAATCCGGTTATGTTAACCGATGTTTGGCCAACAGATGAGCAGTTGGAAGAAGCAAGGGCAAAGATAAAACCCGAGATGTTCATTGAAAGATATGCCACAGTTATGCAAGAGCCTCGCTGGGATTCGATTCCAAGCGAAGCATCCCCATTGTATCCGTGGGAAGACAGTTCAACATACATCCGTCTTCCATCGTTTTTCCAAGGATTATCAAAACAAGCAAACCCAATACAACCAATTAGTGGTGCTAAGGTGTTGTTGAAATTAGGAGACTCAATTACCACAGATCACATCTCGCCAGCCGGCGCTTTTCCTGCAGATGGACCGGCTGGTAAATGGTTGACTGAAAGAGGCGTAGAGAAAGTCGATTTCAATTCATTTGGTAGTCGAAGAGGAAATCATGAGATTATGATGCGTGGAACGTTTGCAAATGTTAGAGTAAGGAATCAAATGGCTCCTGGCACGGAGGGAGGATACGCATTGAACCACAAGACTGGAGAAATTTCCTCTGTGTTTGAAGCCGCAATGGATAATGATGGACCAATGGTTGTTATCGCAGGTTCCCAATATGGTACTGGAAGCAGTAGGGATTGGGCCGCCAAGGGCACTTACTTACTGGGAGTCAAGGCAGTCATTGCTACATCTTTTGAGAGAATTCACAGGTCTAACCTAGTTGGTATGGGCGTTCTGCCTTTGACTTTCAAAGAGGGTCAAGACGCACAAACAATCGGTCTAGATGGGACTGAATCCTTCGATATACCAATTGATGATGATGTGAAAGCGTTACAAGAATTAACTATTACAGCCCACAAATTGGACGGTACTACACTCGATTTCATTGTGGATGTTAGACTTGATACCCCTGTAGAAGTAGACTACTATCGTAACGGGGGCATACTACACACAGTATTGAGGAATTTGGCCCAATAACCGGTGGATTGATGTCACGAAACTTGTAGGGATATGTATGCAGGAACTTAGGGGCTACATTCGCTATCGCTTCCGCAGCGATGATGACGATGTAGACGTACTCCTCGAGGGAGAAGCAGACTGGGTCAGAAGTATCGTATCAGAGTTGGGCCTAACCAAAGTGGGCTGGGCAATGCCAATGGCAGTAGATAGCACCAGTCTTTCTAATTCTGGTTTTGCATCTGATGGTCTGACCCTGGATGACAAGCCAAGAGATATGGGGCCAGAACCTGACCCCTCAAGAATTCCAGTCATTAGAAGGCCGATTGGAGAGCTTAATCTCGCCGCAAAACTTGTTGAGGTTGGCCTTGAGCCACCAGTTCGTCCCTCTCCGGATGAATTGAGAGAGCAATTACAAGAAATCGAAGAGCCGCATCCATCTCAGGGTCCAATGGTAAAAGATCCAATGGCAGAGGCATGGTTGAAGGAACTTCTTCGAATAGCCGTAAGAAAACACGGTATAACAGCAATCACAACAGAGACCATAGCCTTGGCGGCTAGCGATTTCTTGGGCGACAGAGAAGGCTTGGAACTTGAGTTATTCTTGGAGTCAATGTTCAGAGCAGGTAAACTTGTGAAAGTACACGGAGGAGATGGCACAGGCTGGGGTCCTTCGCCGGCTTGGTTATCCTCGGGGTTGTAATTCTGAACACATTATTTTCATTTTGTGAAAAACAGGCTACTGAGAGTCATTTTACTAATTTGTAAATAGACATCACTCCAAAGGAATTAAAGTGGTAGTGAGATTCCGCAGAAATGAGTGATGACAATGCTTTGGAAGAGTATGAATGAAGAAGGACGCGGTAGAGCGTTATTCTTAGTTTTAGTAATGTTACTTTCAACAACCGCAGCAAACCTAGTTACAGCCTCGACATCGAGGACTTACACTACAGACACCGACCCTGTAGATGTTGCTCTAGGAGACTTCGATTGTGATGGTGACTTGGATATAGTAACTGCAAACGACCGTAGTACCAAGATATCGGTATTATGGAATGAGAACGGCCATTTCCAGGAAAGGACCGACATATGGACATCCGCTAATCCAGACCAGGATGCAGATTTTGAAGACCATTCCAACACTCAGCAGGTAGAAGTTGGAGAATTTACCGGCGACAGTGCAATTGACATTGTTATTTACGCAAGAAACAGACCCCTGCGCCAAGACGCATCCGGGGCTATTGTTGTAGACAAGCCAGGTAACGTAACCATCATTGAAAACGGCGGATGCAATGAAAAAACCTTCTCTATCGGTGAGCAATATGATGTAGTTTGGATGTGGGACCTTGCAGTCGCAGATCTTGACGGGGATGGAAATGATGACATTGTTACACTTGAGTTACTTGCCGACTTGAAAAACCAGAGGGCAGTGACCTACATGGGGCCTATTACTTCATCAACCCAAGGGCAAATTACTGCTCTTGGAGACTCCACGCAAAACGCCTACAGAGAACTAGAATTAGGCGACTGGGGTGAGCCATCACAGACCAGCATAAGTGGTTCTTGCGATGATGTAGACATGTGGCTCGTCAGAGCAGAAGGTGTAGACTACGTAACCGGCACGAGCGTTTCTCCTGGCAACTCAGACAATATCACTGTTATCGAATTCGATTGTAACTCTGACAAATTCCCAGAAACTGTAACATGGACTAGCGGAGGAGTGACAGGTTCAGGAGTCGGATACACAGGCTCCGCTCACAAGCACCAGCTTGGAGTAACATTCGGCGGTTTCGACATTGGAGATATGAACGATGATGGAATTATTGATGTGGTAGCCATCAATCAAGGAAACACAGAAAATGTGAGTTACGCTACAATTACTCAATCAACACACACATTCAGTCAAACTAAGACTGTTTACTTCGGACCATACATCGCTTGGGAAGTCACAGTAGCGGAATTGAATGGTGACGGAGAACCAGACTTTATCCACGCAGCTAAGTTTAGACAATCCAACTCCACATCTTCTACTGGAGACACCACTTCGACCTACTACCTGAACCTCCCAACGAGCGTACAGGTAACCCTTTCAAACGGTGCTGGAGGTCACATGAATCCACTAGAATACTTCGGCGCAATGAGGCCAACTACTGTCGCAGTAGGCCAAGTTATTGGTGGGCCAAACAGTGCTCCTGACTTGATTGTTGGACACGGTGCCTACGACCAATTCACTTACGATGACAACTTTGGTTGGGACGGTTCCTATGACAGAATTGTTGTTATCGAGATGGATAACAAGGACCTAGCTGTTTCAAGCATTGATATCTCTCCAACTGACGCTTACGTGGGTGCTCTTGGTGAAGGAACTCGAGAAGTTGAAGTTACTGTAACCAATACAGGAATGGATATTCTGAATGGTCAGGCAACCCTCGATGTAGAAATCAAAGAAGTCGACGAAGCAGCATCGAGCAATGTTACTGTCTACGCAATGGATTGGGATAATCCTGAGGATAAAACTGGATGTGGGGCTGGCTGCACATGGACTACGGAAGCATATTATGGAGTTTCTCACTGGCACGAGGAAGTTGCAGCAAATAGCACAGTGGGTCACACCTCTGGAAACAATGCAGCAACACAGGCAGCCAATGCAAACAACCCCACAGACTTCATGTGGTCTGGTTTGATGAAGACTAACTCAAGCGGAGATACATGGTCTGGATACGAACCAAACTGGGACGAGGGGCTAGTCCTAAATGATGTAGATTTGACTGGGGCAGATAGGGCATGGATGAGCATAGAGGTTTTCCGACACCTAGGCCTTTCAGACCTGTACACACAAGACCAGAATGGCTTCGTTCTAGCAGAGGTTTGGGATGACGCTGCAATGATTGAGGTATTCTCAGAAGACCTTGGTTGGGTTCTGATTAACTGTCCAAACAGTGCATTCTTCTCTGGTCAATGTGCCTCTGGCGCAAGTTACTGGGGCGGATATGATAATGGTCGCCAGGAAAGTGAAGCAAACACCGGTCTAGACGCAGCGATTTATCGATATGGTGGTGCGATACCCGGTACTCAATACGGATGGGGCAACTTCACTGAAGAGGGACTCGGTGCCTTTGAATTATCCCGCTTTGCAGGTGAAACTATCGATATCAGATTCAGATTCAAATCCGGTTGGGAGGGATCTCTCGGTACCAATGAGTCCACATGGAGCGGAAGAGACGGGTTTGCCATAGACAATGTCACCATTTGGAAACAGAACACTGTCTTCACATCAAACGTTCAGAATCAGCAATCAAACATCAATATGAACAATCTTGCACCAAACGAAGACTACAGTACTGCTATTTCGGCAAACTTCGTCAATGGAACTACATACAGAATTTCGGCGGTTTTGAATTACGGTCAAGATCAGCAGCCAGCAAATGATGATATTGTTGGTTATGTAACCGCTTTCAACATTTATGACCCCGGAATTATGCAAATTGAGGACTTTAGGCCAGGTGGTCTATATGCAGAGGGCAATTTCCCTGTAAATGTCAAGGTTGAGCACCTTGGTAATACAAACGTAACATTCGATTTGGAAGCGAAGGTGTTCAGTGCACTACCTACAGATGTTTACTGTGGTTCTCCACTAGTTGTTTGTGAAGAAGGGTTTGAAGGGGGCTCCTCTGGATTTAGATACACAGATGACGGGAATTCAAACGGTGGAATATTAGACGATTCTAACTGTCCTGAACAGGTATTTGGCTCGAATGCATACTGGTTTGGACATCCGTGTGACACACCTAACAGCTACGGAAGCGTTTGGGAAAATGAGACTCTTACCATTCCTGACATCGACTTGACGAGCATGAGCGGCGACTATGTTGCTCTAAACTTCGAATACTTCGCAGAAACCTGGTTTGACATTCTACAATCTGGACAGACGACAGATGTAAACGATTACGCTGCTATAACTGCAGATTGGACTAAGGGTGGTAACGACTACGAAGGCCTGATTTACGGTCAATGGAACGACTACAACGAAGACGGATTCTGTATCGTGGACGAGGATGATAATGGGTTCATTGACCCCGTAAATGAGACTACAATCGACACAACTGAAATAGAATACATCGGTGACCCAACCAACGTTAACGGTGGTTCTGGAAATTACAATGTGTTCTTCAATACTGATGGCCTTGTCCAAAGCCGCAGCATCGATCTTACACACCTGTACGTATTCAATACGACGTCTCCGGACTCTAACCAGTGGACTGATGAGTGTATCAGTTTAGCAGGTTCTGTTGTAGACATTAACTTTGAATTCCGCTCGAATGATGACATTCACAACGGGCAGAACGATGGAGTCCGCGGTGTAGCGTTCGATAACATTTCACTACAGGAATTCTCCTTTACTCAAGACGCAGTTTACAGCACATCTGTAGTTGACCTTGATGCAGAAGAGAACAGGACAATTACCGTTTCAAACCATGATTTCGTTTCTGGTGTTTACATGATAGAAGTCGAATCTATCTTCGACAACACAACGCAAGGAACCCCGTGGTTTGGATATGAGGAAATATCTGTTGCTAACAACGTTGGTAGAGTCATCTTCTCAGTTGAAAGCGTAGATATTACCCTTGGAAAGCCAGATCAATTGTCATGCTTGTCGGATGTAGTTTTGGATTGTATCCTGCCAATCGATAATGTAACAGAACACGATTGGTCTCTATCGGCTACCAACGGTGTACTTCAAGGAGACTACACATTCCACATGACAGTGGTTGATATGGACACTGGAAATCAGGTCCATACAACTACAGCTGGTCCAAGTATGACTCTAGGGCCTCATGAGAGAACAACAGTAAGTTTCACGCCATGGAATGGATGGATGGATGGCCACAAGTACAACATAAGTTACTATGCCACTCTACCTGATGGTAGCACATCCGGAAACGAGAGATATTTCCATGCTGGTTTTGCTTATGATATTGACATTGCAATTCTGTCTGGAGATTCCGCTAGAGTAACAGCAATCAAGGAAGATATAGACATTCTAGGTATGACATATACACAATATGACATCAATGACTGGAATGAGTATCTCGATCTGGGTTGGCTTGTACATTATGACAAGGTGATAATGCCTCAGCAAGACGTTAATACAGCAAAGCCAAATGATGAAGGTGGTAAAGGATATTACGAATTAATTGGTTCTTCTTCAAATCAGAACGCTCTGAAGAACTTCATGTCTGCTGGTGGAACAGTTCAAGTTCATCTTTCGAGTGCTACAGATTACTATGAGTATTCTTCCTCTACTGGTGAAAGCCTGTTACCGTTCGATATGCAGATTCAGCCCAGAAACACTCCAGAGACACGGATAACATATAGCAACATGGAAGTCGCTGACCCATATCACCCTATCCTAGAGGATGTGGATTTAGCCGCATTCCAAGGGTTTGATCAATTTGGGACGGTTACAGAAGCCATAATTAACACAAAGAGTGCCTCTTCAACATCTATACCACGGGCATGTGGCGGATACTCAGAGGAAGGAGGAACATTCCAGAGACTTATTCAGTCTGAAGCAGATCCTCAGGATACTGTACTCGGAGTCTGCAGTTATGTGGATGGAGGATTGATTGTTACAACAATCGATGTTGAGACCGTTTCCGATAGAGCAGATAGTTCTACTTTCCCATTACTCGGCAACATGCTATCATATCAAGTATCACCATATCCAAATGGCTTTGGAACGCTTGGTAACGGATTAGACCTAACTATCAACGGAGAGGTACCATCATTCGACCCATCCACTGGAGGTTATGCGTTCCATTACATGAAGAGTAACGCAGAAGTCACGTTTGGTTATCAGGCTACAACATCAGAAGTACTGAACTCAGATTGGGTTATGAGCGGTCCAACAGATTGGAGCGGATCATCAATGGCAAGCGGCACAGACCACACAGATGTCGCTAATCCAATGGTTCAGTTCTGTAAGGTCGACCTTTCCTCGGCAACAGGATGTTTGCAGGGTGCTACGTGGGAGATTACTCTGTACCTCCACGACAATGAAGGGCACTCTAGAACAATCTCTGTAACTGTACAGACCGATGATACTAGAGCTGATGAATTCCGACCTATTGCTGATGTAGAAATCGATATGCGCAATGAGTATGAGGACCAAATTGAAGACCGAGGTGTGAAGACTGTCTCGGGAATCGATTGGCCACAGAAGAGAATTCACTTAGATGAATCTGGTTCACTAACAGTATATTTCGATGCGAGCAATTCTTCAGATGCTGACGCACTATCAGGTAATGGAATTACTTCTTATGAATGGACAGTACTGTTCGATAAACCGTATGATGAAGATAATTACAAGCTCGAAGGGCATACGTTTGTCACACCATCCACAAGCGATGGAATGTGGGCTTACACCTTTAGCAACCAAACTGTAGACCCAAGTGGGCAGACAGAATCTCTGATACGCATTGAGTTGGTCGTGTTCGACCAAGCCGGAAAGAGTTCTGATAAGTACAAGATGTACTATTCAGTAGTACCTGAAGGGTTTGGAGATGCAGAACCAACAGTCCAGGTTAACCTTTCCTTGAACGGAACGAAGGTCGATAGTGATACAATCACACTAACCGGTACTATCCTCGGTGGTTCAGAACAAGGGGATGTAATCGTTGAAGCCGCACTGGAGGATACAACATTCGATCTATCTGCAGTAGCCAAATACACACTAAGTCTCGAAGGGAAGTGGGCTAAATCCCAAGATCTTGCAGACAACGATGATTTCATGTTAACATTGAACATTGACCACTTGTTCGATAACGAAACAAAATCGAAGCGTGTTTACCTTAAGATATACGAAGGTGAAGATAAGCGATGGCCAATCATCTACTGGATTGAGATAACACTGCCTGCATGTCAGGGTCTCACTGTGCCTGTGGAAGTATTGGACGCTGAGCCAGATGCATACTGGATTTGGAACGTAGAAACAGGAGAGTGCGAATGGTCTGGCAAGTACGTAGACACTGACGACGATGGAATCCCTGATGAAGAGCCAGTTTCGGAAGAGTCGAAGAGTGATGAGGACAATCTCATGTTGTATCTCGGTGGAGGTGCAGGACTCGCATTCTTAGTGATAATATCGCTATTCTTCGTGTTACGCGGAGGAAAAGAAGACGACATAATCGACTCTGGAGTCAGCGGAGACTTCGGTGCTACAGCAGTAGGATACGCTGGTGTGGCTCAGATGGACCCAATGGAACAGTATGTACAGCAATTGATTGCCCAGGGATACCCAGAAGAAACTGCGCGGGCCTATGCCCAGCAGTATGCTGGTCACTTTCAACAGCAGCAATAGTTGGCGGAATACACACAATTTACCCCCTTAAAACGGGAGTGAATTGTGTAACCGATTGACCTATGAAGTGCCTATGCTCGGCGCAGACCATGGACAAAGGTGAGTTATACACTGTCGCCGACCTCAGTCTGGCAGATGAAGGGGCACTCAGAATTGATTGGGCACGATCTAGAATGCCAGTATTAGCAGCTCTGAAACGGCAGGCTGAGAAGGATAAACCACTGGCAGGAATGCGGGTTGCTGGTTGTCTACACGTGACAAAAGAGACAGCAGTTCTTATCGAAACAATCAGAGCAGCAGGTGCTGAAGTCTCTTGGTCTGGCTGCAATCCACTTTCAACACAGGATAATGTTGCAGCATGGCTAGCAAGGGAGGGGTACTCTGTGCATGCATGGCATGGGCAATCCGTTGAGGACTTTTATTGGTGTATTGATAAGACTCTTGAGTTTGAGCCTACCCTTACTCTTGATGACGGTGCTGATTTGATTGTGCGTGTCCATGGCGCAAAGTCAGAATATGCAGCGGGTGTTATTGGCGGTACTGAAGAAACTACAACAGGCGTTCATAGACTAAGGGCTATGGCTGATGCGGGAGATCTGAAATATCCCGTCATAGCAGTCAATGATGCCATTACTAAATGGGACTTTGACAATGTATACGGGACAGGACAATCTACAATCGATGGTATTCTTCGCTCGACTAGTGTTCTAATTGCCGGAAAAACATTCGTAGTCGCTGGATACGGCCACTGCGGAAAAGGTGTCGCTATGAGAGCCAGAGGTATGGGGGCCAATGTGATAATCACAGAAGTAGACCCTCTACCTGGTCTCAGGGCAGTTATGGATGGGTTCAGAGTAATGAAGATGGATGATGCGGCGGCTTTAGGTGACATTTTCTGTACTGCTACTGGCATGAAGGACGTAATCGTTGGAAGACACATGGAAGTAATGAAGGATGGAGCGATAATTTCGAATACAGGTCACTATGATTGTGAAATTAATATCTCCGATTTAGAATCTAGGTCCTCTTCTGTTAGAACAATTCGTGCGGAAAATCAGGAATATACCATGATTGATGGAAGGAAAATTCACCTTCTTGCTGAAGGCAGATTAGTAAATTTGGCAGCTGCTGAAGGACATCCCTCTGAGGTAATGGATATGAGTTTTGCAAACCAATTCTTATCACTGTGTAGACTTGCAAAGGAAGGCGAACACATGGATGCAATAGTCTACGATATTTCTTTGGAGCAGGATATGGAATTGGCAACAACAAAATTAGACACGCTCGGTTTCTCAATAGACAAGTTGACCCAAGAACAGATTGAGTACTCTACTGATTATACAGCAGGAACATGATTACTCTTCTTCATAAGAGGAAAGTTCTGTTTCATCGTCACCGTCTTCGATGTACCCAATCTCATCAAAGTGTGATTCGAAATCAGGCAGGTTCATTTTCCAATTTTTCGGTAACTTCTTATCAGCGGCAACAATTTTTTCCATACGTTGCTGGAATGCTGGTGGGTGTCTAGAGAATAAGAAATTGTACAATCTTGAACCCCTGATGTCATCAGGAATTACAATCCTAGCACTACTGGCTTCAAATTGAATAGCTCGAAGTAGATTGAAACCAGGTTTGTTTACGCTTCTGTAGAGTTTTCTTGTAAAACTCATTCCTATTATTACAGTTACTAGAATTAGAAGGCTTGTAAGGCAGAAACCGCCCCAGCCATCTCCAAACAGTGAGCGAGAAAGGAAAACTTCTAGCATTAGGAATGGAATTGTTGTCATCATAAAGAGCATATTTTCAGAGACAGGTGTTCTGTTGGTACGCATTTTGATCGCAGTCCACCCTCCATCATTCTTCTTCCATGGTTTGAAGTGCGAATTAGGGTCTTGTTGGGCTGACATATCAAGAGTCCTGTGTAGATGACTAATTTTCGCTAGTTGGGAATTAGCAATATCCAGATTTTCTTCGAATAAAGAACTCAGTCTATCTCTTGCCTCAGGATACATACCTAAGTCTGCGAGGATTGTTGTCTGTTCAATAATCGGAACCGACTCTAGTGGTGCGGCTTCTCTGCACTTTTGCCACCAATGCAAAGCGTCCTCGTATAGACCTAGCTGGTCTACCATCATACGACCTCCCTTTACCCACGCATCTACTCTTGTTGGGTCTAATTCAACAACTTTTGAGCACGCAGTTATTGCCTGCGAGGCTTGCTCGATGTCAGGATATTTGCCATCGGGAGCGAGTAAACACACAATCATCCACCATGCATTTGAGTGGCCAGGGTCTGCTTTCACAGCGAGTCTTGCATGTTCCAAAGCAGATTCTAATTCATTATTTTCTTCTGCCTCTATTGCATCTAAGTAGTGGCCTTCAGCGCTCATGGTTTGTCCCTCCTGCTGCGACCATATTTTGCTGAATGAAGTGGGGGGGGGTCTTTTTGACTACGGTGATGACCTCTACGCTTTGGTCCACCGACTCTTTTTGGTGCCCCGCAACTAAAGCATTCATTTCTCTTTGCGAAGTTCATCTTTCCACAGCCTCTACATTCCCAATCCCCGGGCCTTTGCTGTGGTTTTTCTGTTCTGTCCCCAGCCCTTCTATCGTTTCCGCTCCATTGCTTTGGCGGTCCTCGACTGTTGCGGCGTTTTGGCGCCTTACAACGATTACATTCGGTTCTAAACGAGAAATTTGAGTTTCCACACTCTCCACAGATCCAATCATTTCGCGAGTGGGTTTCTTTTTTCTGTCCTCGATTGTCTCTCCTATCTCTAGAATTTCTGCGATTATCTTGAACGCGACCTTTACTTCGGTCACCCCCTTTGTTCCTGGATTGTCTATCTCCACGTCCGTTTCGGTCATTCCGAACTCGTTGGTTATCTCTTAATTTTTGATTATCTCTCTGTTTCTTGGTTCGAATTGTAATTTCTATGCCTACTAAATTTTGGGGTTTGGTTTTCCTATCTAAGTGAGCAATGTGAACCAATGAACTGTTTAGGTTTCCAATAACGGCGTCTACCTTACCAACGTAGGTTTCTGATGAGTCTACCATAACTGAGCCTAATGCAGGACATGCCCCCGAGTAACTGACAAGAAGCCCACCTTCATGGCTGACCTTTTCAACAGTTCCTTTGAACATTACAGACCCTCGTTAACAGATTGTAAAATCATTCTTTTTTTAGAAGAATAGCCGCACCTAACATCGAGGCAATTGTAGCAAACAAGCTAAGCGATGGCAATCCCCCTGATTCATCTGAGGTATCGCTAGTATCAACAGGTGTCGGGTCCGCTGTATCATACTGGTTCGGTATAGTAACGTCCACGGATGCTATAGCACCCACTGAATCAACCGCAGTTATCACAACATAGTACTCAGATAAACCCTGGGATACACATTTGGCAATAGATAAAGAAACGGTCCAATCTTCTCCATTTGTGGTGAAGCCAGTAGTAGTTTCATCACACATATTTGCTTCAAGAGAGACCGAACCTCCATCGGGGTCATTCGCAGTGCCGGATAAGGTGAATGAATATCCATCTGAGGACCACGTTGCGTAGGTGTTCTCGATAGGGTCTATTTTGATATCCACAACAGGTGGAGTATTCCTCTTCTCTAACCCTAAGTCAAACTCAGCATCCCAGTCAAGCATTCCAGGGGACGTAGCTGTGACATGAACCATGAAAGCACCGGGGGACATTCCAGATAGGGATATTGAATCACTGGAGGCTGTAGAACCTAAATTGACAGTTGTGCTTGAGCCTGCTGAACTGCCCTGTACTGCTTTGATCGAAAGAGCTAGATTTTGAACCAGCAAAGATGGTGTTGAATCTATTTCTACGGAGTCCGTGTAAAGCCCTGCAATCGCTGAGAAAGAGGCTGGCTGTCCAAATCTCCATGTGTGCGTGGCGTTACTAATTGCTCCGTAGGGGTCAATCAAATGACATGTAGCGTCCGATGATTGAGAACTACCTGCGGTGACTAGTAATTCACCAGCAGAGTTCATTCTACTTGACCATCCTGATTCGGTAAAATCACAGTCCAATCCCCATGCATCATTGTCTGTAGCCCAGTCAGCCATTGTATCTCCAGTGATGGCGACAACCTCGGTCCCGTCTTTTACAATCGGAATTACCGTATTGTCTCCCGGTTCGTTTCCTGTCCACTCCGGGAAGTCATTTGTTTCCGGCGGGGATGTAGTCATATCGAAGAAAATATTTCGAATCATTGGATAGAGTTCCCTATCGTATTGAATGTCTACACTTACTCTAACACTTCCGTCCGGTAAGAAGATTTCATCAATCGAACCAGCACCTAGATTCTCAAGTCCATCATCTTGTATTGTCCAATTTGCCATTCTCAACCCGTCTACATAGGGGAATGTGAAGACCATTGTAGCCTTCGTGATGTTTGTTACATTCATGGCAACCGTAAAGTCGCTCTGTCCAGAGTTTGGTAGTTTGTTGAATCTAGTGTTGTGGGTCTTATCTTCTTTTACGAACATCGATATTTCCAGATTGTTGGTTGCGGAAGTGGGGACTTCTTGACAGTCGGCACTAGCAAATGCATACCTCCCTGAACAAGAGCGCTCTTCCGGATGTCCCTCTGGGATAAGGTCAACTTCTTCCAGACCTATTCCTTCCTCGACGAACTCGACATCATTCCAATCTACTCCTCCTCTATGCGGGATTCCTTCACGTATACCGATTCTTGTGTACATATCGGCTATACATTGTGCTCCAATTTCTCTTACAGCGTCTCTTTCGTCTGTTGAAATCCATGAATTATTTCCTCCAGGGAAACCTTCGAACAATCCATCAAGATTGTCTCGAACAACTGCAGCACGGCTCTCATTCACCCAAGAATTTGCGTATAAGTCAGATGTTGCCCAATCATCTAATATTTGGAACATGAACACTGCGTTGTCATATTCAAACAAGTCTTCGAATGTATATCCTGAGCAATCCACATCATCAACTTGCCTACCTGAATCTTCGGCTATGGTTGTGTTAGTCATAGACATTGTTGCCATTAAGATAGCAAGCAAGAGTGCACACAAACTTCTCTTCATGTACTGCCCGTAGGGCAGGTTCTTCTTAGTGTGTTCCTATGTTTGCTAAGGATGAAGCCGTTCTATCCTTCTTGTGAACAAGTACACAGGAACAATGCTCCATAGTATAGCCGCTATGCAGACATACAGCGGCGACATACCCCTATCTACATCATCTAGTGGAATCTCAAGAAGGTGGTGATAGACACCATTAGGGGAGAATAAATCCATGATTGCATCAATTTGTATGTATTCAGCCGAATTAAGGTCATCAACACCAACACCGGATAAACCTGCAACTACGGTAGTTAATACCAGCCAAAGTAATGTGAAAACCATCCAGACCCCAAGGCCAACAGCGATTGAGGCGCCCAGATCTTTAGCCCAAGAAGAGGCAATAAGTTGTATGGATGTATACCATAGAAGGAGTAAACCTGTACCTAGTGTATGGATAAACACCTCTTCAGTACTCGGTAAATCGTCTAATCTGTACCAGATTACTAGGATACTCGCTATGTTTAGAACCATTACAGGAATGAAGATTGCACCCCAATGACCTAACAATAATGCTCTTGCGAATTTACTTCTTGCTATTGGTTGAGAGAGTTTTATTTCCAAAACCCCAGATAATCTATCTCTGCTGATTCCATCAAAGGCAATTAGTACTGCTCCAAGTGTTGCTGAAAAAATTATGAATGCAGTCGCAACAAACATAACATCGTAAGCTGAATCGATTACAATACTAGCAGGTAGGTTCACTTTAGGGTCAGATAGGCCCCAACTGGAGAATAGGATGAACATAGCTAATAGCGGCCAGATGACCATCATTCTGCCAGCCGTGAGTCTCTCTTTCATGATATGCATGCCAAGAGATAATGTGTTCATTCTTCTTCACCTCCTAAGGGTCTGAATGGAAGCATACCGTCGTCTGATAAATCAAGACTAATGTCATGTGGCTCGATACCGGTTGCGGAACATATCATTTCCACAATTCCTGAATCATCGTCGAGGTTCAGACTTTTCCTGATTTCCTCCAAAGTACCATTTATCAATAATTGACCGCGATGTAGGAGAGCAACCTCATCAACAAGCGATTCCAAGTCACCTACTTGGTGTGACGATATCACTATTGCGACTCCTTTCTTTGCTAGGTTTTTCAATAGATTGGAGAACGCCCTCTGCGCAAGCGGATCAAGGCCGTTTAGAGGCTCATCCATTACAATCATCTTCGGGCTACCTATCAAAGCACATGCAAGTGATAATCTCTGGCGCATCCCTTGAGATAGATTATCCAATAACTGGTTTGATTTTGAGGATAATCCCACCGTTCGAATGAGGTTTTCGACGTCTGTAGTACTATTTCTCATTAGAGATATCGACGTTATGGCCTGACTGACGGTGATTCTGCCTTCCCATCTAACCTGTTCTGGCATGTAACCAATGCAAGCGCGCCTCGTTTCCGCTGATTTATTGAATCCATCACACTCATATAGCCCACAAATAGCTCTCATTAGTGTTGTTTTGCCTGCACCATTTGGGCCGACAAGTCCAATTATGGTACCTGAATTTATTTTGAGATTAATTGAATGTATTCCTGCGCCGTCTCGTTTAGCCCATGGTTTCCAAGTTGAAAAGTCTCGTACCTGATGCCGCCACGAGACATTGGCCAGAGACAAGATGGATTCCATTGTTTCCGTAGTCTCCATTCACCCATTACAATCTACCGATTAGATGCCATATCTTGGGTTGCACTTATGCTTACTACACATTACGCCATTATGTGTTGGGGGGAGTCCTTGCATCAATCATCTCACTAGCAGCATTGTTCGGTATGCTGAAATTCAAGTCGGATAGTTTTGACAAATCAATGATGTACGGTCTTACACTTCTTGTAATCCTGATGTGGTTAGTGCCGTGGGGGGTACTGATAATAATCCCAGCTCTGATAGTCCTCTCAACCCTAAGTCCTGCGTCCAGGGAGGAATGGGCAAAATTCAGGAAAAGGCGAATTGCAATCGGGATTGTTTTCGTCCTCCTTCTAAATTCATTTTCTCTCTTTCCTGTGTCCGAACCAGTAGGTAGTGAAGAATGGGGGAAACCAATTGCTACAGAAAACCCTCATGCGTCTTTTTGGCCTGCGAGTGAGCAATATACTTGGTTCTATGATGGGGCTGTAATAAGTGTTGTAAATGTAAGAACCCCACATACATTTTCGCCATATTCTCAAGATTCCTCAAGTGTGGCGCTAGGAGTTATGGTGGGCATGCATGAGGATAGAATGCGTCAGTCAATTGAACAGGCTAACTCTTACATCCCATCTTTCAGCGTGGATGCAGATGCATTTACTTTGTCTGGTGTAGAGAGTGAAGGTGGGCACTCGTATTCTGGAAGTGAATATTTCATTTCGATGTTTGATGTAAAGAGAGATGGAATTGAAGCAGCACTAGCGAATGTGCTTGTGGTTGGGTTTCCTGAGGTAGGTGGTGAATTGAGTTTACTTATAATAACGCGACCTTTTACATCGTCACAGGAAGATGTTTTCGAGGAAAAAATAGTCGCTCAGTACATCGAAAGCAGGTGAGTAAAACCCGTTTTACTAATTTCTTTTAGGGCAACCTAAAACTTATGTATGGCCGACTTTTCGGCTGCCCTAAATCGGGATGATTTATATGAGTTTGAAAATGAAATCGATGTTAATGATATTGCTTATGGCTTGTGCTGCTGTTGCCGGGTGTTTGGGCGATGATGACGATAAGAAAGAAGACGAAGAAGAGGTTGATGACACAACTGTCGACGACAAGCCTGCATGGCTTGATGCGTCAGACGCAGGTTACACATATGCTTCTGATGTAGACAACCACCGCTCCTTGATGAACGATCTATGTGAAATCAAGGCTGCAGCAAGTTCTGACGGAGGATATGACTTTGCAGGAGCAAAGGCCATTTACACTGACGGCAAGAACGCTCAGAAAGACGATGGTTCCTACAGAACACTTGCAGGGTTTGCTTCTGCAACTGGAAAGAACCACGACTATGATTCCTACTACGGAATGAACGGATCTATTGGTGCACACATCATGGCAGCAATGGACGGTACAGATGACTTTGAAAATACATCTGACACAGTTAGATACCAAGGAATCGCTAAACTAACAGTCAACATGGGAATGGTCGGATACACACTACACGAGCTTAACGCTGCAATCATCAAGGCGGAAGCCGGTGATTGGGGTACTGACAAGGCTCAGCACGCATGGGACGAAGGATGGGCATTCTTCCACGGTCCTGATGAGCACTACGGTTGCTCACCAGCAAAGGTAATGGAGAAGAGAGCTGCTGACTTCGGTACTGCAGACGCAGACGGTGTTGCGGCAACATTTGCAGCAACAGAGGCCGCAATGAACGCAGGATTGACTGCTCTACAAAACGAGAACATGCAAGGCGTAGTAGACGCTCGTGATGAAGTTCTAAAGAACCTAGTTATCGTTTACTCACAGGCTGTTATAAAGTACACATCCAAGATGGACAGCAACACTACCGCTGAAAAATACCA
>Ga0160423_10000609_pt1 | contig 29392 bp, 41 predicted proteins | sample CRUFie14St8metaG_FD_108191 | JGI IMG/M metagenome (GOLD analysis project Ga0160423, IMG submission 108191) | Marine microbial communities from the Costa Rica Dome - CRUD Field 142mm St8 metaG | ecosystem: Environmental > Aquatic > Marine > Oceanic > Photic zone | place: Costa Rica: the Eastern...
CCCGCTTCCTCGCTCTCAATACCGCAAGCGTACACCAAGGCCAGCTCAGTACCACCTGAAGCGGCCAGACCTGGACAACTTGTACAAGGGCGTGGCTGATGCGATGGAGGGAATCGTCTACCATCGGGACTCAGAGATTGTCAAGATTGTCATGGACAAAATCATCGTTGCTCAGGGCGAGGCTCCCTACGTCAACGTCGTGATAGCGACCGCCGAGGACTTGAATCTCTCTTGAGAGTTGGCGAGGGCATCTTCTTCCGGGGCTCTCGGTCGAGGGAGAGTGTTCTCTTTGGTGGCTCCGGCTCTTCTTCCTCTTGTGCGACGTACTGAGAATCACTGTAGCGAGTCCAATCCAACTCTTCATCTTCGGGAACATCGAGTGGCTCCTCGTTGCGTGAAGGGAGAACGGGGGAAATGGTGAGCGCGGGGGTCTCCGTCTTTTCTGCACGTGCCTGGATGAACCCCATGATTTCTTCAGCGGCCCCAAGCAATTGCTTCCAGTTGATTCGCTTGGCTTGGTCGATGTAATCGGCTACGTCAACATCTCGGAGGTTGTCGAGAATGGAGTTGATGCCGCCTTTGTTTTCCTTGAGGCGCTCGACTACGTCCGCAACACTGTCCAAGTCGAGGTCTCGGAGGTCAACCCCGACCTTGCTGAACAGTTCCTTGGCTTCGTCAAGGTCGCTTGTGAAGCCCTGGACCTTGTCGTTTGCTTCCTCGAGGGTCGCTTCAAGCCTATCCATCTCGTTGTTGATGTTCTCAAGGTGCTGAAGAGACTCGGAACTTTTGGTGTCGAGCTGTATTGTCAGGTACGCAATGACCGAGTTGATGGAGCCGTTCATCACTGCGAGAGCCGTCAGGGACGCGGTGGAGATTTCCATGTTCCAGAGGAACATCATCAGTGCAAAGGTAGTGGTAGCGGGAGCGGTAAACAGGGCAATGTAGAGCCAGGTTGGCCACGCTCTTGCCTCGCGCTTTGCAATTTCCGCCGCGTAGTCCACCTAACCACCTCAAGCAGATGCGATGCGGGCGATGATTTCGCGGCAGACTTGGGCACTCTCTGGCTTTTGGAGGAAGCTGTAGTCGAAGCGCACACCTCCGGTGTCCACGAATGGGTGAATCATAGCCATGAGCTCGTCGTAGGAGTTGCGGCTGAAAATATCCCAGAAGACCGGGTTCTGCTTGAGTTGACCGACGATGTAGCCGTACACTGCTTCTGGCGCGGTCCCCTTCGCCAACTCATCAGAGGCGGCATTGATTCCCTGAGCGATGTCTCGGAGATTGCGGATGAGAATGACTTGACGTGTCATCTCCTCGAGCTTGGCCTCGGCAGAAAGGTTGGGTGACTTGACCAGCGTTGTGTCCACCGCGATTGAGACCTGTGCCTGAACGGCTTCGAGAGTCTTGGGGTCATCAAGTGCAGCGCCGAGTTGTTGGCGGAGTGGGAGCATGATGGCGTCCTTGTACTCCTGAGCACTTGGTTGTGCATCAATCAGCTCCTCGCTTGGGGTAGGGGGAGTTGGCTCCTCCTCACCGAAGAACATGTCTGGACCTGCTGGGGCTGGAGGTGCTGGCTCTGCGCCTGGAACTGGTACTGGTTGAGGGACAGGGGCGGGTGCGGGTGCGGGTGGAAGAGACGGCGCTGTTGCGTAGGGGTCGTAGGTCGGGCTGTCGTAGCCTGCTGGGCGCTGAGGCTGGGCGCGGTTCATTGCGGCACCGGCCCCCGATGCGACTGCACCGAGAACGGCAGGGTCGAGGAGACGGTCAGCAACCTTCTCAAGTGCACCACCACCACTGCTACCCCCGTCGAGCATCTGTTCGACCATCTTTGTCTTGAAAATCGCCTTCATGTCGGAGTCGAAGAATCCGTCGTTGTCCTTGGTGCGCAGCATCTCACGCATGAACGCCATTTGCTGCATGGAGAATTGTTGGTCGCGGGCCTGCTGCTCGCGACGAAGGGACTCTTCTCGCTGCTGGTCAAGACGGCGCTGCTCCATCATCATCATCTGTTGCTGATGTTGTTGGCGGGCAGCAATCTGCTGCTGCGCCATCATGAATTGCATCATAGAGCCCATCGAATTGGACAGTGGGTCGTTATTGTTCTGGGGCTTGACTTCCATGAATCCGGGGGTGGTAAGGTGGCCTGGGTCGTTGAATGCCTCAGACTGCATCTTCTCCATCTGCTGCTTATAGGCGTTCGATGGTTCGACCTGAACCGCATCGGGGATGGGTACCACGGTCTGGGGTTCGTCACTGAAGACTGAAGTCTTCGGAGCGGAGCGAAGTGCGTCCTTGATTTGGTCGGACGTGAACCCCTTGGCCTTCAGCCAGGCTGCGTAGTACATCTTGATGTCGTCAGTCTTGCAGCCAAGCTTCGAGGCAATCTCACCGAGGGCTGGGTGGTAATTGCCGCCTTGGTGGAAGGGAGGGCCGTCGTACCACTCGCCGTCATCGAAGACGTTCCGCAAAAGCTCACGGCGCTCCTCGGAACTGAAGCGGTCCCACTGACTTTGTGGGCCGTCACTATCACTCATGTCCATGTCGAAGTCGTCCATTTTCACTCCTCCTCCTCGGGCATGAGAGAGTCGAGCGTTGCCATCTTCTTCTGGAGCTTCTCGATTTCTGCTTCGAGCATTGGGATTTGCTCTTCGAGCTGTCCCTTCTGTGCAAGCATCTGGTCGAGACCTTGCTGAAGTTGGTTCATCTGCAGGGGGTAGCCCCGCTTCAGGTCCAGCAGCAATTCCTTCAGTTCTTCGTCAAAAATCATCTTAAGCGTCATCAAAGTCACCTTCCAATGGGAATCCGTCTTCAGTGCAGAGGACCTCTTCACCGTTCTCGTCGTAGTAGAAGAATTCCCCAGTCTCTTCGTCTTCGTAGATTTCAATTTCTTCGGCATGAGCGGGGACGCCGTCTCGTGCCTTCTGCATGTCAGAGCGAACCTTGTTCACCATGTTGACGCCCTTGGCCATCGCGTTCGAACCGAACATCATTGCGAGCTCCGCAGTAGCTTCCTGGAGAACATCGGTAGCGCCACGTGCATGCTTCGGCTTTGCGACTGGGATTTCGTTCTCCATCAGGACCTTCGCAACTTGAACGATGCCGACTCGCATCTCGTTCAGGTACTCATCTGCCCGGTAGGGGTTACCGATGAGCGACTGGAAAAGTCGGTCAAACTTCTGTCGCTCTTCTTCGAGCGCGGCAGTCAAGCCAGGTTCAATGATTTCGGTCAGTCTCTCACCTCAGTTACCGTAGGGGTTGACGTCGGGGTCGTCTGCGGAGGGGTTCTCAGCAGGGGGAGTGGCAGGGGTGGGTGATTCGGGAGCCGCTTCCTCGTAGTAGTCGTCATCGTCGAATGCATCGAGAACGAGCTCCGCGAGCATTTCTTCCCAGACGGTCTTGACGGCTTCGAGGTCGTCCCACATCATGTAGAGGACATTCTCCCAGACGTACATTTCGAGCTTCTTGCCTTCGTCGCTACGAACGAAGAGCCCAAGGTCGCCCATCAGGACGTCGGCGTTCGTGAGAACCTTGACGGTTCCATCGGGATTTCGGACAGAGACCATGCTGGCTGTTGCTTGCATGATTGGATGAGTCCTTCATCGTGAGCATAAAGGAACTCCATCGTAGTAGCCGAGAATCACAAGTGGTGCGAAGCTCGCATTTAGACTGACTACAAAGCAGAACTGTGCTCAGATACGCCTCAGGAGCGAAGTTGACTACGTTCGTCAACGTTAAGTTCGTGGCATAGCGTCCAAATGACAGAGGAGATATGACACGTGCCTAAAGGACGTCGGCGGAGGTTCCGAAACCTGACTACCTGGAAAGGCGATGATGTAGAAGACATCGTCAAATCAGAGCCTGAGGAGGGTTTTGATGGTGACAAGTGGGGTAAAGAAGAGTACATCTCGCACGATAAACGGCGCTCAATGGAATTCGTCACCCTGTTCCGTAATCTGCACGGTGACATTCCAGAGGTTCATCCCGACTACACCGAGTACAAGCACAAGACGATTCGGATTAACCCGACTTCGATGGCTTACTTCGAGTTGTTGAACCGCATGCGGAAGATTGGGATGTTCTCGGACATGCCCAGAGAGGTTGTAGCGCAGATGGAAAGAGAAGTCAAGGGTATGCGAATCTACAATCATCAGGGTAGTGACGACCTGACCTACCCGATGATGGTACACATCTCGGTGAGGTTTCTCACGTGGTGGTTGATGGGAGCCAACAAGCATACTGCAGTCATGATGCGATACATGACGAGAATGGACGGAAGGAAGATTCGACTGAAAGCAGCGCGACTCTCAGTAGACAGAGGCTACATCTTGGAGCAGGAGTTCAAGAAAGCCCTGGGCTTACTCGATGACGACGACATCCAGGAAGTCATCGACATCGCCAATGCAATCGAAGAGCCGGATGAAAGGGACGACTTCGACTTTGATGGAATCGAAGACCTGTTCTAATCCACATTGCGATGAGTAGCACAACGACCATCGTGTCGCCTGATACCAAGTCTACGGCAGGTGCCACCGTTACTCTTGAGGGGAGCACCGCAGTACTCTGACTCGGGGTAATTGCCTTCGTGAATACACCTTGCACAGTACCCGGTTTCGTTCTTCTTGCGCCGAGTAGTGAACTTCTGGTCGCATCCGCGACAACGGGGGATGGGGGCAGAAGCCATGGAAGGTGGGAGGGGCGACCTGACTTAAGCAGTCAGGTTGACCTCGACAATCTCGAGAGCAGGTGGACTATCCATTTGCTCGAAGAGACGCTGATTTGTCTTGTAGTAATTGTTGCACCAGAGAACTGCCTCGCGTTCTGTACGGAAGGCTGACACGATGCCGAGGGGAAACTGGGAGCGTTGGGGACCTTTGTCAATGACGACTGCTTGTTCCACCACGCCGTCTTCCTCTTCATCGAATTGAATGATGTTGCCGTCGTCGTCAAGAGCGCTTACCTCAGACTTGCGGTACGTCTGATTTTCGACGGTAAGCTTGCGCCCAAGGTTCGGACACTGCGTCCGAGGACACCAGATGCGAATGTGCGCTGGGTCATGAACGACGTAGAATGACTCAATCTCAACGGTTGCCTTGTTTGCTGCTTCAAGGGCAGTCAGGCGCTTGATGAGCTCGCTCTCATCCACGCCATTCACTCCTGGTAAGTCGGAGTATCGTTGATGTTGTTGGCGAAGCGGAACTCAGAGTGGGGCACTGGGTAGCGCTTGATGAGCCGGCCTTGGCGTGTAAAGCGCTGCTTGAGTGCATGGAGTTGGGTGCTTTCATTGTAGACTTGGATGTCCACTCGAACCGCACCGGTCCCAAACATCTGCCACCACTGGCGGGTGACAGTGAAGCACACATTCTGAGTGTGGTTCTCTAAGAGCGCGTTCTGCTCGGGGCCGAGCCAGAGGGTCCAGCCATCGGTAATGCTTGCACGGTAGCCCTCGAACGGGGTCGTGTGCGTCAGTGCTTCCTTCAGCTTCACTTCACCTTCCTTCTTCTGCTCGGGAGTGAGCGGGAAACCACCGTAGAGGAGGTTGTAGAGGTCGTTGTACTCATCGAACCAGTTGATTTCGTCGGCAGTAGGAGCCTCGGGGGTGTACTCCCCGGCCTTGTACTGCTTCCACAGGGCGGAAATCTCCTTCTGCTTCTTGTCGTCGTGGAGTCTTCGGAACTGGTTCCAGCTCAAGTCCATGAAACGTGAAGTCCTACGTCCCGAGGATAAGGCTTCGGATGTCAGAGTGCCTTGGGGATTGCTTCGTCGTAGTGGTCAATGAGGCGACCAAGTGTAGCGCGTGAAATGGAAGTTGAACGGGACACTGCAGACACAGTCAGCTTGATTCCGTTAGCGCGACCGTAGGCTGCAAGGTAGGCCACTATGCGGTCGAGAAGTGCACCAATCGGCTGAGAAATTCGTGGCCACAGTTGGCGTGCCGGTCGGAGGAAATTCTCTGGAAGGCCGATTTCGCGGTAGTAGACTTCCATGAGGTAGACTCCCTTCTCGTACTCTTCTCCCTTGTGTGTCTCGATGTGCTGGATTGCGACACTGAGCAACTCTTTCTCACGAACGCCGAGGAAGTTTGCAAGTGCAGTAAAGCGAACCTGCTTCTCCTCCATCATCATGTAAGCCGCAGTACACTGCATGATTGCCAGGGAGAGGGAAGGTGGTCGCTCGATAACGGCGTAAGGGCCGTATTTGGTGAAGAGCATGTAGAAGGAAACGAGCTCGTCTATGTTGTTTGCGAGGAAGGTGACGTAGGCGTTGTAGGCTGAGTTGTCGGCCTCCAGCATTTCATCAATCACACCGCGGATTGTCTTGTACGCTGCAGCGGCCATCTGTTCTCGGGGACTTGACTCCTTTTCTTCCTGGGAGACCGGCGCCATGTCTGCGTCTTCTCCATCGTCTTCGTCATCCCCATCTCGCCCGTCCCCGGCTGGGGTGTAGTCGGAGTCCGTGTCTGCTTCGATGTCCGTCTCGGTGTGGAGAATCAGCCCACAAACCTGGCACGAGTAGTCTGGGGGGTTGTAGCGGATTTTGCCGTTGATGGCTCCGCATGCGTCGTCCGGAACGCCGATGAGGCACTCAAAATCATCGGGCAAGATGTCTTCGTACACCCTCGAGCCCCCTGTACGCTACACCGTCTACGCACAACACTGGGGTCTTGCGAGTTCCGGTAACTGAGAACATGACGTCGAAGCCAGGGACCGTCTCACTTGGGTCAATGAGTTCGAACTCAATGTCCGCGTCCCGGAGGATGGAGACTGCCTGTGCGGATTCGGCTTGTTCCAGCCGTGCGAAGAGCTTGACTGGCACGTTTCCTGCTACGGACGGTTTCGCATAACCTTTTCCTCCGACTGAAGTGGTAGTTGTAGCATGACTGACCTCGCGGAGGCGATGGGTAACATCTGGAAGGGACTCGGACAGGGTGCTGCTGAGCCCGAAGAAAATGGTAACGTGGAGGAGCTTCGCGCTCTTGTCAACCAAGTCCAGGCCGAATTGCTTGGGACTATCGAGGCACTTCAGGCACGTGTCGTTTTGTTGGAACGTGCGCTCGCAGAAGTTGACACGCGCATGGGCGAGAACGAATCTGCGGTTCAGGAAGTGACCAACGTCTTCGAGCTCATCAGCCCCGAGGAATTACTTGGTCGCCCCCTGAAGCGCTTTTCTGTCCCTGAAGATGAGGATGTGGAGATTCGCTCGGTCAAGGGATTCACCGCCCCTCCCCCTGAGGAACCAGAGGTGGAAGAGGTTGTTGAGGATGAGGAGGAGATGGAGCTCGAGCTCGACATGGACCTTGCTGACTTCAGTGACGAGAGCCCAATCACTCAGTACGCGATGGAAGTGTACGAGCACATTCTCAATGAAGGCGGGGTGCTCAACCAGGAGATGAAGCGCCTGGAGCTCATTCCGGCTGACATCAGTGACGCCGACCGCAAGGCAGTGTACGAGAAGATGGAAGAGCTCGGAATCAAGAAGCACCGAGTGAACAAGATGCGCATTTTCTACTACCTCGTCGGAGAGGGGGCAGAGTCGTACAAGTCGTTCATGAAGAAAAAGAAGGATAATTCGTGATGTGTTCTCGCGCGCCCGCACGCGCAAGGCGTTTCGTTGAAAATCCACTTTCAAGTCTAAATCATAGTCTCGCAGTACAACGTTAAGCATTGATTCAATGCTAAGTTAGGGTTGAAAAAATGACTTTCAAGTCAAAGTTAGGGTTGAATGACCTTCTTCTCAGTACATCATTCAGAGATTTTCAAGGCTAACTTTAGACTTGAAAATCAATTTCGTTCAAGGCTAACTGAAAAATGGCCCATTTTCAGAGGCGGGGGTGTTCGCGCAGCTGAAATGCTCGTTTGCTTATAACCAAACGTCACTTTTGCAACTTTTCTCCCTCGCTTCTCTTACCTTCGACGCAAGTTAGGGTTGAAAGTTGCTCCAAATTCAAGTCTACGATTTTTGGGGTTGAAAGTGCACTTTCAATGCTTGTAGGGTTGAAAGTCGATTTTCAAGTTGAACTGAACGCTTAAGACCCTCATGCAATCTGGGCCGGCCATGACACCCTCTGAACTCCGCGAGGCAATCGAAGAATTGTCCCACCTCGACCGCCTCATCCTCTTCGAGCAGCTCTCTTCCTCCATGGAATCCTGGCCCGTGGCGAACACCCGCGAATACCGTAGCGTGTTGTTCCCGTCCCGCCGCAACACTGTGCACACCGAGGCAGTGAAGGGCGTTCAGGCGTGGCTCCTGCGGAACCGGTACATCACACTTCACCACGCGAAGGTGAATGACCTCGTCTCCACATCATTGGATTCTGCTACCTGGAAGCGATGCTACATTCAGCCGCTTCTTGCTTCTGTCGAAGGGTTGAGCGAGCACGCGAAGAAGTACCGCCCGGCAGGGCACCGAGGTTCAGGTCAGAAGGTCTACACCATTGCTGGCTACACCCCAGGATTCCTCAAAGCGCACGACTTCCCCATCTCCCTCATCGAAGACCCCGCAAAGGCTGCAAAGTACTTCATCGAGGGAATCCTCGCTCAACCACAGGTCATCGAGCGTGGCTTCCCCGACCGAGAGAAGTTCGCCAAGGCGCTGCAAGGCGCGAAGACCAATGGGACACATGTCTTTTCGGACGTCAGCCTCGAGTCCATTCGGGCCTGGCTCGAAGACTTCGTGAAGCCCGGTGTTGAGAGCAAGAAGGGTGACAACCGCTACGCTCGGTACGGCATTCACAACGGAAAGGTTACAGTCCGTGCTCAGCCCGCAAAGAACCCCGAGGAGGAGTGAGCATGACTGACGATTTCGACATGTTGGACTTCGACGAGCCTACCGTAGAATTCGACTTCGAGGTTGAAGTCGAGGTGGACACTGACGCCATTGACCAGAACCGAAACTACGAGATGAAACGCTCCCTCCACGCCTGGTTGTGCTTCCACGGTGGCCTCTTCTCGGAATGGGGTATCACCTGCGAGTCCGTTGACGAGGCAGCTCGCTCCTCTGCCCAGCGCATGCAGGACGAGGGCCACTACCGTTGGGACTCGGCTTACGCCGCTCGGGAGCGAGCGATGATGTCGCTCCCGACTCAGTTGGGCTCCGAAGTTACGCCCTCTCCCATTTCCTTCGACGTCGAGGGCATCCGCATGGGGTACAACCTGCCTATGTCCATCGAAATCGAGGACACTGTCTTGGCTCGCTTCAACGAGCGCTTCCCCGGCAAAGCCGGTTGTGGGTTTGCTACTTGGTCCTCTTTCACCTCGTACTACCGCAACCTCGCTTCTTACCTCGTCTACGACCTCGACCGCATCCTTGTGTTCCTTGAGGACCTCCTTCCCGACTACATGCGAGAGGTGGACCCAGATTGGCACGACCGCATGGAGAACCGCCACTACCGCCACCCGTCTGTCCAGGTCGTTGGGGTTTCTTCGGAGCGCGACCGCACTGTCGGTCAGGCCGTCCGAGCGAAGGAGCTTGGCCGCTTGGTCCGCGTCCACGCGCAGATTACGATGCTCTCGGAGTCGAAGACTCAGTTTCTCACTGCCGCTTTCAAGTGCGCTCGCTGCGAAGATGGCGACATCGCTCACGTCGAGCAGTACCCCTTCAGTGACGAGATGCTCTTCCCGATTCCATGCACCGTGCCTGGTCACAGTGAGTGGAACATCTTGGAGCCACCCGAGTCTCGCGTCATCACCATCCGCCGCGCCCACATTCAGGACCCAATGGTTCAGTCGGCAGACACACCGAGCATGATGGTTGAATTCCAAGAGGAGCTCGAAGACCTTGTCAGCCCCGGTGAAGAGGTTGTCCTGGTGGGCTACGTTCGCTCTCGTCCGATGGGCAAGCAGGCTCGTCGTGACCGCAACCGCGACGTTTTCATGGTCGTCACCGGCATCGAGTCCAACTCTGTCCAGGCAGACGTGACCGTCAGCGAAGCAGAGCGGGACGAGGTGATTTCTTGGACAGACGGTCGCTCCTTCTCAGACCGCATCGAGGCTCTCACCCGCTCGTTTGCTCCTCACATCAAGGGCCGCGACGACGTGAAGCAGGTACTCATGCTCCAGCAGTCCGGTGGCTCGCACCACTCTTCCCGCTACGACATTCACGTCGCCCTCTTTGGCGACCCAGGTACGGGTAAGACGGAAATGGCCCTTTGGTCGCACTCGATGTCACCCGGTTCTCGCATGGCAAGCGGTGAGCGTGCTTCCATCGCCGGTTTGGTCGGCGGTCAGTCCACGAAGGAGTCCTTCTTCTCGGGGTCCGAGAAGCGGGTCATTGAGCCAGGTGTTCTCGCCTCGGTCTCCCCCGGCGGCGTCGCCTTCATTGACGAAGCGCACGCCCTCGACTCGAAGGGGAGCAACCTCACCGAGCGCCTGAACACGGCACTTGAATTCCAAGAGGTCCCCATGTCCATCATCGGTGGTGGCAAGGTCACGACCAAGTGTCCAGTGATTTTCGTCGCCAACCCGAAGAAGGGTGACAACACAAAATTCGACCGCAACAGTCACCTGACCTACTCTCAACAAGCAGGGATGCCTGCCTCGACAATGTCTCGCCTCGACTGCCCTGTTGTCTTGCTTGATGAGTTGAGCGATGCGCAGAAGGAAGAGGAGCGCGCGATGGCGGCCCTGCAGAACATGAGCGGACATTACCGTGAGAACGCAGACGAGGAGGGCATCCTCACGCTTCGCTTCCAGCAGTGCTACTACGCGATGGCCCGTGAGTACACACACATCACCGTCCCCAACGATGTCCTTCGGCACCTCGCAGTGAATCAGGTCAGAGCACGTCTTAGCGCGGTTGATGACGATGTAGTCAACGCCCGCCGAGTGAACACCCTGCACCGCCTGACATGTGCCGCAGCGAAGCTCGACTTCTGCGACACTGCAAGTATGGAGCACGCTGACTTCGCGCTCGCCGTCATGTCCCGCACGCTCATGGACCAAGCTCCGAGTGCGGCAGAAGGTGGGAAGACGTCTCAGCAGGTGAAGAACACCGATGGCTTGTGGGAGACCCTGTGCCTGATGCACGAGTCTCAGGCCAAGGACCAGTACACGACTTCTGACATTGAGACCTATTTCGCCTCCACCAACCCTGTCAAGCGTGACGCTCTCGTCACCGCACTGACTGGGTTCGTTGCGACCCAAAAGCGACACGAGCGTTGGGGTGCTTTCACGCGCCCACGGAAGGGCCACTACCAGTTCGAGAACTGAACACTTTCAGATTCAGAAATGGGGGTTAGGAACGGTTAAGAGCCACTTTCACTTGGTTAGGTTATGAACGCGCCACCTACTGGATTGACTGCCGAGCAGCTCGAAATTACGACCGCCCCGACCCCGGACGAGGACATCCTCGTTCGGTCTGGAGGAGGTGGGTCCACCTTCTCCTACGTCACTGGGGAGTACGTCAAGCGCCGTCTCCTCGAGGCCTTTGGTGGCGACTTTGCCCTCTCCATCCTCCACCACAAGAAGTACGACAACGAAGTCGTCGTTGTGGTCCTCGCTGAGTACCCCATTTACGAGCATAGCAAGAACGGCTCTCACATGCTTGAGCGCCGTGGCTCCATTCAAGAAGTCGGAAACTGCGAGCTGAACAGTCGCATGAAGTACGGCGACGCACTGAAGACGGCCCTCACCGACGCTCTCAAGCGTGTGGCTACGCACCTGGGCATTGGCCTGGACCTGTACCACAAGACGCAGAAGACCAAGAGCGCCCCTGCCGTCAAGTCCACCTCAAACCGTCCCAGCGACTCGCAGAAGGGTGGCCCAGCTCCCGCTTGGGCCCAGAACGCGCAGAAGGTGATTCAGGAAGAGAACCCTGAGCACAAGCCCCGCAGCTTCGGCGGCGGAGCTGACGCAACGCCCAGCCAGAAGGGCTTCATCATGAAGCTCCTGTCCGACACCGGGAACGCATGGGACATTGACTACCTGTCCGAGGTCACGGGCTTCCCTGCTGAGAAGCTCGGCAAGCTCGGCAAGAAGGACCACCCAGACACCCTGCCCATCGGCAAACTCGAAGCCTCTTCCATCATCAAGATTCTGAAGGAGTCAATCGAAGCCGCCGAGTCTGAGTCCTGAACGCTTAAGACCCTCATTGCGGACTGATGGTTATGCACCCAAGCCGGCATGCGAAAGCGCTCCTTCGGGAGTACTACGCCACAGCTGGCGACAAGCTCGAGCTTGAGAACATCTCCCGTCGCGAGTTTGCCCTCCTCGATGGCTCCTTCATGCGTCGTCATCTTCAATTCGACAACATGGAGCGCCTCGTTAAGGCCCTGACCGACAACCCACCTACCGCTCTCTACGCGTCCCTTTCGTGCTACCTCGACCCAACGGCGAGGAAGCCAAAGGGAGACACGCGCAAGAGCAGGACGTGCCAGGAATGCGGCCACACCTGGAAGCTGACCTCGGTTGAGGGTGACCACCATGAGTGCCCAGCCTGTGAGACAATCAATGACGACTCAGAGACGAGCGCCAAGGACCAGAAGTCAATGGACCTCGCATTCGACATTGACTACGGGGATATTCCCGGCACTGCCGATATGACGCCTGTCAGAAAGCTCGCCGCTGCATCTCGCTCTGCTTACAACCTCTACGTTCTCCTCACAGAGGACTTCGGCGTAGCAGAGGACGACATTGTCATCACCTTCTCCGGGGGTAAGGGAATGCACGTTCGCGTAGCCGGAGGAGGGTTGCACACGCTGGGAGAGCCTGAGCGTAAGGCCCTCGTTGACTACGTGTCCGGCTACAGCTTCACGTTCGGTGACTTCATTTCCATTCGAGCGACTAAGATGTCAGGCAACACCTGGCACCTCAAGGGCTACCAAAGCGGGTGGGGTAAGCGCTTCAACGACTCCGTTCTGTACTTCATCGCTCTGGCCAGGAAAGACGGGGACGACTTCGACAAGGCATTGGAAATGTACTGGCCCTGGCACGAGACCAAAGACAAGTATGGCCAAAAAAAGAAGCTGCCCTCAGACAAAGTAAGGGCAGCTTTCAAGCAGTCTTGCGCGGAGGCAGACCATATTCTCAAGGGTGGGGACATTCGGAAGATGAAGGACGTAGAAGCGAAGCGGTTGCTCAGTCTTGCTCTCTCCCGTGCTCGCCTTCGTCACGCTTCCTTCGTTGACAAGCGCGTGACTGCTGACAAGGCACGTGTCCTTCGCGTTCCCGGTTCCATGCACGGTAAGTCAGGCATGGTCTGTTGCCGTGTTCCTTCTCCGGAACACCTGAAGAACATCTCCTGGTTGAAGGAGGCACAGAAGGACATCATTGGAGAAGATGAGGTGGAGGTGGAGCTCCCGGCTACGGCCAACACCTTCTACGGCGTCATCGAGCCCGGTACACATCGGCTCCCTCGCTACGAGGCAATCGCCGCTCTGTGTACTGTTCAGCAGAAAATGTGACACAAAAAAAATGGACCCCGGAGGGTCCATTCACTTATCTGCTGTCAGAGACCGTAGTCTCTTTCCCAAGCCTTGCGTTCTTCTTTGGCTCGCTTGGCTTCTTTGTCCATAAACCTGCGACGAATCATGCACTGGTAGCCGTAAGAGTGGCCCCAAAGAGACTGATTCAGTTCGTCGAGGCGCTTTTGATACGGCATCCGGGTGGTAATTTCGTAGAAGGTTGTGCGGGCCGGGGTGTCGACCTTAAGCCATCTTTGTCTGACGGCTTGAAGTGACCTGAGCATGTCGTACTCGTTTCCGGTCAATCTCCATAGTTCGTTCGGCATTTTGCATGGCTGAAGTTCTATCAGCCGGAGCCGGTCCATGAACTTCCAATGTCTTGGTAGCTCGTCTTCGTTTCTCACCCAGTCGAATTTCGAGTTTCTCACAGCAGGAATGGCAAGTTTGTCCTTCTTGACACGTGTCTTCTTCTTGGTACGTGCCTTAGCAGTATACTTCTCGCGAATTTCACGTGAATTTCTTAGTGCAAGTTGGACGCATTCTTCTGACTCGCAGGTCAGAGTCTTGCTCTCAAAATCTCGAGGCTGGCCACAATTCCAGCATCGATAATTGGTGTTTTCTTTCACTTATCTGTCAGTTCCTTTCGAGTTCATCGTAGGGGGTAATATTGCCCCAGTTGAACTCCAGCAGGCTGACTTTGATTTTGGCCCCAACGTTTCGAGCGCCAGCTTTCCTCCTATCGGCCATTTGACGTCGGGAGGAACGGTTGCCCCTCCGCCCCTGGCCCTTGGGGGAAGTGGTGGTAGAGGAGTGTTCGTACCAGTCAATTGCTGGTACTTTCTCCATCGAGTCAGGATTCTGTAGGTGAGCGAACAAATCGACTCCCTTAGTTTCCTTGACAATTTCGATGATGTCCAGGAGTCGGTGTGAGAGTTTGTCTCTCCCTCTGCCAACTTCTTTTATGAAGCGGCGAAACCCGAATCCTGGGTTCAGAAACATCAGCTGTATGAGTTCGTCATCGCTGTACGTTTGCCTGGTCACGGAGGTCATCACAATAGAGCAAAGCTTCGAGCAAGTAATTGCTCCGACGGCTTTGGTTGTGGTGAACGTTTCCCCACAAACGACGCAATCGGTCTCGTAGGTCCGTTCTTTCTTCCTCTGGTGAGTTGCCTTCCTTTGGCAGTCAATGGTACAGTATTTCTGATGTGGCAAGGCAGACCTTAGTGTGAAGGCCGCCCCGCAAAATTTGCATGACATTTCGGTCATTCTTATCGAGCTCCTATTCCTTGACGAAGTCAAAAAGTGAGCGGAACCCTGGTTGCTTCCTACTGCAAGTTACGCAGTAGTAGGCTTCAATTGATTTCCCGCCGACCATTACCTCTTGCTTGAAAGAAGTGTTGGGAACGGTACAGCGGCAAAGGAGGCAGTGAGGAATGTTCTCACGCCCCTATTCCGGAAGCCTGTGGCCCTTTGGCCAGAGTCTTCTCACAGTAGGAGATGTACTCTTCCAGGCGTTCAGCGTCATCTACGAAGTAGAGCCTACTTCGTAGACCAGCAGTCGAGTGTAGATTTGAGTGTCCAACTCGACTACGATGGTGTCCGTTAATGCAGGACAGTCCGTTGTTTAGTAGGGGAAGGATGCTCTGAGAGACAGCCGTAGGGTTTCGAGGTACGCGGCACCTTCCAGACAACTTAGCATGGTTAGCACGCTCATAGTTGTCTCGAACAGCCACCCCAAATTCTTCGAGGATGTCATCGGCAGTGAAGCCTTCTTCCTTGCGCTCTTGAAGACGCAGGCACATACGTGTCAGGTTGATACGTCGATGCCATTTGCGCTTCCAGCGCTCACTGGGCATTGGGCGCACCTCCAGGATTACTGGCCATGCGGTTGCACAGATGAATGAATTCCTCAAGCTCCTCTTCGCAAGTAACGAAGTAAATTCTGGAGTCGGGACTTCGGGTCCGAGTGAAAGAGATTCCACTCTGAGTAGTAGGAGAGACAACATAGCGCATCTTTTGACCAACACTTGTTGAGTCGTACCCCTGAGGTGGGGAGCAGCGCGCGATGATTCGCCCTTCCTTACTGTTTGCTCTTTCGCTAATTTGGACAGCTGAGAATGTCTCTCGGCCATCTCTCGAAAGAGAGAGGCACGCCTGGGCAATATCCATCCTGGCGTACCACTTCTTCTTGGTCTTTTTCAGCACGTTCGACATCAGGATTCCTCCGTAGTGTCAACCCGCTCATGCAGGTTTTTCATTGTTGAAATTGGTGCTGCGCTGGAGCCACAAAGCGGGCAGAGACCTTCTCCGCTCGCCTCGTCGTAGTACTCCATCGGGGCTTCCCAGTCATTTTCTTGCCAGCCACAATATTGTGGCATGACCGACTTGATGTGCTTGCACGTTCGGCGGTGCACAAGGTAGCCCTTACATTCACAGGTAAAGCGCCAGACAAGTTCGTCTCGTCCGCGCACAAATACCTGTTCGTAGCTCACTCGGTAGTTCTTGGAACCATCCGAGGAGGGGACCTCACGGGTCCACCTCTCATTGGAGACGCAGGCGTACCTCTCTCGAGTCACGCTGATTCCTCCTTGAGCTTCATTTGTTTCGCCACGGACTTCAGGTTCTTTCGGCACGTGTCACACGTGACGATAGAAATACCTGAGCCAAGACGAATTGGATTCTCGAAGCTGGCCTTGCAGATTCTGCACTTGACCTTCTTCGGAATGGGCGAGAGCATCTTGAGTCGTGCGACTGTTGAATTGCCCCGTCCTTTCTTGGGTGGTGTAGATGCCACTTATCGACCCCGAAGGGCCGTGATGCTTTAGCTTCCCCAGGTGAGGTAGAGCACGCCTTCATCCCAGATGGCGCGCTCTTCGTCAGTCAGTTGAGTGGGCGAACGCCCACAACCTGGCCAGAGAAGCCTGTCTTGGTACATACGGTCCTCGCACACGCTTCGTGTACCTGGACCATTGCACCACTGAACATGCTCAAGGAAAACCCCCCAGTAGTAGGAGAGTTGCTTGAGCTCTTCAGCTGCCTGAAGTAGAGCACCCAAGTCGACCAGTCCGCCTGAGACTCGAACCTTGGTGGTTGAGTAGACAAACTGGCACTGAGGGGTTTCTCCACGTGGTGGTTGCTCAGGCATGCTTTGTTGGACTACCGGGGCAGCCCTTTCGTTCAGGTCGTAAAACCGGGTATAATGGTGGCAGAAAAAATCGTCTACCACAGTGTACTCCCCGTCAGGGGCATTTACCGTGTTACTTCGGAGTGAGAGGATGACGCCCCGGTCCCAAACCCGACGAGGCGGGGTTAGGTTGGGTTCCATGTATCTCACTCTTTGATGCTCAGGAGGCGCTTGGTAACCTTCTCGCGGTTACCGCCTGCCCCTTTGCCGTGCTTCTTGCACAGAAGCTGCAAGTCCTTGTACTGCAGGTCGTCGAGTTGCTTCTTGGTGTAGAGCTTCTTCGCTGCAGCCTTCTTGGGACTCTTGGCCTTGGCCTTGGGCTTGGGAGCCTTGGCCTTGGTTTCAGGTTCGGAGGCTTGTTCCTCCTGGACGTTCCAGTCATCACGGACGACGTTCTTGTCCATCAGCTTACCAATGACGGTCCAGTAGGCCTGGAGCTTCTTGGTTAGCTGGTTGTAGTGGCGGCGCTTTTCTCCACGCTCTCGCGTGTTGGTAGCGGCGCTCATTTCCTGCATCAGAGTAGCGCACTGAGCATTCATCTCAGCAGACTTCTCCATCAGGGCCGCGAGCACACCAGACGGGCTGGGAAGCTCAACGGTGAACCCGCGGACGGTCTCTTGGACCGTCGCTTCGTGGTTCTTCAAGGAAGCGTACTTCAACGCCTCCTTCACTGTCTTCTCGTGCTCCTTGGCCGAGAGGACCTTGTTTGCGTGGTTCGATTTTCGAGCCATGGCTTATCAGCGCTGGTAGAATTCCGTGTGACCAATGACGTAATCAGCCTGCATATCGAGGGCGTCACGCCACCCGCCGTAATCTTCGTCGGGTTCACGCTGCAACCTCGTGGTTTCCACAAGGTCACAGTAAGGGATATTCTCAACGACTGGGATGGTGTCCCTCAGGTACCTCTCAAAATTGTCGAGGTTGGAGACATCCAGGTAGTGGTTGTTGTACGGGCAGATAGCAAGCCATCCGCGCGCATCGAGCGAAAGCTGACCGTGGCCAGCATCGCAAGTGATTTCTCCGCTCTTGTGGGCGAGGCAATAGTCGATTAGCGACGTTGCCTCTACCCCATGTAGAACATCGAAGAATTGCTGCATTGCATGTGCAGTCTCCTGCACCTCTGAGAGCGTGACTGGCGCGGCCATGTAGCCATTGGAGCCAATCAGCTCTCTGTCCTTTACCATTGTGTGGTATTGGAGTGCAGTCAGAAACGAGCCTCTGTCTTCATGTTCCTGTGGAACCCAATGAAAGCTCCAACCCAGGTTTTCCAGGGTTAGGCCAGGATTGGCCAGCAGTTCTCGAAGAACGAGAGGTCGCTTGAACATCGCTTTAGCGGTGTCAGTAAGGAAGCCAATCGTGTTCCCGCTTGGGAACAGCATTTGGTTGGTGACTTCCTTAGGTGGAGCCTTCGGAATCAGAACAGTAGTGTAGTCGAAGGAGTTCTTGAGGAACTCCCAGTATTCGTACTGCATGACGAAGGTCCTGACGAAGTTAAGGTCGAGGCTGACGTTTGCGTTCACCTCGACTCCGATGTGTCGCAGGTACTTGGTAACACGTGCGAGCTTTTCGGACTTCTTCTTCCAGTCCTTCCCGACCCTGTACTCGTCGACAGAAATTGCGACGATGTCCACTTGGTCAGAAGGTAGGATGTGTTGCGCAACTTCCATTGTGGTTGTCACGTTGATGACCATGCCGTACTTCTTTGCCACAGGGGCAAGCAGGCGTAGCCAATGAAGGGGTTCCTTGATTCCAGTTACCCCCTTGAGTGGGTTGATTGGTAGCGATAGTTCCTCGAAACCATACTGGCCGGCGAGCTCAACGACATTCACCCAATATTCATCGGGTAGTCGAATCTGCTTGTCCTCATCGGACTTGCCAGCAAGAAGGTAACAGTCGTCACGGCAAACGCCGTCGAACCGACAGTCGAACGTAGTGTGAATGAAGAGTCTCCTCCTCACCATGCTACCCCACTCTCCTTTGGTGGGTTGATTGTTTCCACTTATCAGGTTGTAGTGCCCGTCACTCTTCCTCCGCGTTAAAACGGAAGTACCGCTCGTACTCACCTTCGTTCATCAGTTGAACTGCGATGTAGTCGTACAAGAAAGGCCCGGCGCACCAGGCTTCTCGGTAAGGAGAACTGTGAGAAATGACGCGACCAATGAAGGACGCAGGGATTCGGACTCCAATGTAGTCGTCGTTCGATTCCTTTTCTCGAATCAGTGCCCATGTAGTGTCCGCCACCCTGTCATTCACGACGTTCCACGCGTGGTTGAGGGGGATAACGGAGGTAGCCCAACCCTCGACGTAGTCAATGTCCGCGTTTCCACGGAAACCGTTCTGATACGTCATAGAGTTGTGATAGCACTGCTTGATTTCTGGTTTGAAAGGCATGCTACCACGAACCTCTTCAACGAGGTCCAGGTTGTTCCCAGTGAATTCCTCTGCATTTTCGAGGAACCACTCAAGGATGTCAGCATACGTGAAGGAGAACCCCTTGAGGTCTCCGAAGACACTATGCTGGGCATACATCTGGCGTTCTGCTTCGATGTAGCCGCGCAATCCTGTGTAGGTTGTTTGCACTTATCGGGTGTTCTCAGAACATCCCGTAGGAGACCAGCCGGTTGATTTGCTGCAGTACTGTTTCCCACGAGTGTTCGGGAGAAGCAATGTTTAGCAGCTCTGCGGCAGTAGTGGTCAACCAGGTGACGTCAGTTTCGCGAGTAGCGCGCATATGACATTCACCCAACGATTGTCCCACGAGTACGTCGAGGGACATCCACAGTCCAGTGACCCGTTCAAGTTCTGAATTGTGGTCAAGAATGCAGTAGTTCCCAGCTGAGACTATCCCACCTGGGGTCCACATTGAGAGGACTGTGTTGATGTAGCAGTTTTCGTTGGTAGACTGACGCATCATGATTTCATCGTTGATTGGATTATCGAGGTCCATCCCGATGCTTTGGGCAATTTCTTCCCAGTAGGGAGTGGGGGCCATTACATGTCCTCCATTACCATCGTTAGGACGGATTGGATGGTGTCTCTCGCCTTATTGTGAATCCTATCGGCCTTGACGTGGTCGTTGGATTCTGAGAATACAGCGTAGCTGTAGCCTGCTGAGAACAAGCTCTCAAGGAGCTGTTCAAGCAGGTCGAAGTCGAGGGTCACTCTTCCTCCCCCTTTCGATTGAGGGGAGGAAGGTGCATCCGGTAGTAGCCGCGTCCCTTCGTTTCAAGCTCGTCCACATGGGGGAGTCGCTCGTCAGGGTGCGGGACAGACAGGTAGTGTCCTGTCTCGTTTGCTTCCGTGTACATCACGAAAGCTCCACGTGGGTCAGCAACAGAGATTCGCGTGATTACGCTCTCTTCGTCTTCGAGGTTCTTGACCACGATAGCGGCTGAGTTGTGGTGTTCAGTGCCTTCAAAGTCAAATCTGACCCAGGCAGTGTCGCCAAGTTCCACAGGCAAGGTGAGAACATTGTCTCCATGCTTGTCCTTTGAGAAATAGGCTTCGTCAGGGATGTGAAAGTGCATGTAAATGGTCAATCTTCTTCACCCCTGGATTCTTCGTCGACCACAATAAGCTGGACAGCTTCACTGAGGTCTCTTTTGACCGCAAGGAGCTTAATCGCTTCACTGAGGTCTTTTAGCGTCACAAGGATGTTCGCCATGTGAAGCTCCATGCGGCGAATTGCGCGCATGGTGTCTTGTTCGTCTCTCGACATCACTTATCGCTCACCAAATAGGCTCAGGCGCAACGAAGCCATCAAGGTCTTCGTAGCGGATGACGGTACATCGTCGGCCCTTGTGATGATACGTACCAGGGAGTCTGATGATTCGCCTGGTGTCACGGGTAACCTCGTAGTCAACGAGGACTTCCGCTTCCTTCAACTCTTCAATGTACTCTGTCTTCACCAATCTGTGTAGCTTTTGGAGCTGTGGTGAGATGTAACCTCCACTCTGTCTGGTCATCAGACTGTGGTAGGTGTCTTGGAATCGTTGAGGTGCGTGGTCGGCCATATTCCAGCCGTACCAGATAACGTGGAAGCCCTTGCCACCAGAGAAAACGATGGTCAAGTCTTCGGGGGTGATGGAGAATTTCTCGCAGACCCACTGAACGACACGCTTGGTCATTGCAGCAGAATCATCGAACGAGTCCATCTTGAAGTCCACGTCAAAGTACAACTCCTGTCCGAGAAACAGGTTGTTGTACACGGGCATCATGCCCTTTTTCTTGAACTTCTTCGCCCCACTGCGGCTATGCGGGTCAGGCCCGATAGAGCGTGGGTTGAGGAACTTCGAGGTCATGTAGAACACCTTGAGCGGCTTCAGTTGACGAAGTCGCTTCAGAAGGGCCTTCTTGCCCTCATTGGTGTTCCTGAAGTTGTCGTAGCACTTGACCCAGATGAGTCGCTGGCTACGCCGACTCCAGACTTGAAAGCGGAACTGCCTCCATTGGGAGTCGGGTGGGAGCCACATGTCCTCATGAGAGAGGTTGTCGTAGGCAATCCCAGACAGCGTAGTGAGTAGTTCATAGCGCTGCTTGTACTCCTCCTTGTACTCCTTGGTATCTTCCAGGGAGGCTTGAAGAGCTTTGTTGATTGACTCGAGGAACAGTTCCCCCGAGGTCTTGTCCGGGCAATCACAGTCATTCTGACCAGTTCGGTCACAAGCTGGGTGATGGTGCTTCGGAAAGTACTGCGCATGCAGACCAGCAGCCATGACTGGGTCTCGTAGGAACGAAACCACGTCAAAGGAATGGTGTTCACATCGAACCCATCCTGGCGAGGCTGGTAGTTTACAGCGAGTGCCGTCTTTCTTGACAGCTGTACAACGTGTAGTTTTGGTTGTCCACACTGGGTGGTGAACCCTGGCACATGCCAGGTTGTGAGAGCCGCTTTGCGTAGCCAGTTACATTCGCGTCGTAGTCCACGCGCCGGCGCCGAGTTGCATGTGAAATGCCGGCAGGCACGCGTGTTCAGCTGTTACCGGCTAACGCAGTTGAGCTCTTTTCATCGAATTTGCCACGTCGCACCACCTTCGATAAACGAGGCGTACTTTGGACGCCCGTTTACGTAACGGTGGTAAGCGGCTTGGCCTCGCTTTTATTTCACATGCAACCGGCGCGTGCGTCGGCGCGTACTGCATGTTGCGACTCACACTTCTGGCATGTGCCAGAGCGTGGCATGAATGTATTTCATCGGGGTTTCCCCCTCAACTCCCTTACGGGAGGGATTCACCTTATCCACCTCTCAGAGGCGGTCGAGCATAGCGTCGAAACCGAGAAGCTCCATGGCTTCGGTAGCAGTTTCCTCACGCTCTTCCTCTTCTGGGCTCATGACCATCGTCAGACGGTCAGCCAAGTAGGGAACGTACTCATTGAAACCAGCAACGGCCTCTTGCATCGCTTCCTTACCCACGACCTTCGCCGCGGATGAGAACTCATCAGCCACCGCGTTGCGGAGCTCATTGATGCGCTCGCGGTCGACAGTCCCATCTTGGACCATCTTCCTCACCGCTTGGTAGTACGTCTGCTGTGCCTTCTGAAGGCCAGAGATGTAGGAGCGGCGAATATCGCGGAGCTGGGCCTCGGAAGACCCGTAGACGAGGCTCGTCATGGTAGAGCGATAGCTTGCCACAGGAACTTGCTCCCAGAGGCTTTCATCGCTTTGTTCGGTATTGGACCACCACGGTGAGTTCATCTGAACCCACATGGCCCGCATGTCATCGTTGCCACGGTCGGCAAAGGTATCGATAACGGATGCCAGTCCAGAGATTTGGTCCCGGAGCTTCTTGTCCGGGTCGTGCACAAAGTAGGATGCGCCACTGGACCCGCTGGAAAGGACACCTCCCCAGCGAACGACCCGATTCCGCACGAAGGTGCGCATCAGGTCATCGTCAACGCTCGTACAGGCCTGCACAAAGGCATCACGAAGACGCTCTTGAGCAAGTCGCATGAAGCGAGCACTGTTGGGCATACTACCTTCGGTCATCGGCTCCACAACCACGCACTTGCGCAGTTCTGTGGTAGATGGGTTCACGGCAGTAATATCCCCTCGGCCCCAGACGCTCTGTACGAGCGCATGTCGCCATTCACGAGGAAACTTCCGGGAAGGAAAGTTCACGCGAACGCGGTAGAGGGGTTCCTCCACCACTTGTACGCGAGGCTGACCTTCGACGTAACCACGTCGGGTCCGCTTGAGCGCGTACTCGATATTTCGGCGGATGGTCACAATATTCCACTGGACCTTGTAGCCGTACTCACCCCCGACTTTGATTCTCATTCGCTCCTTGTTGTTCGTGAGCGGAAGGTCGGGGTTGTCATGTACCGTCATCATCTGCTTGGTTTCAAGCGACTTCACGGCACGAGAGAACGCACTCCCACCCTTGCGGGGAAGGGGAGTTACGCTCCGGTAGAGTGCTGTCTCATCAGCCTGCTTGCCAGACGAAATTGCCCCAACCAGTTCTTGGTATGGAACACTTCCGTCGTAAATGCAGTAGCCAATGAGCCAACCCAGACCTTGAATGTCCGGGTTGCTCAGCACTACCCCACCGTCTTCGGTAGGGTTCACATTTTCATGGGCTTCTTCGCTCATGTTGTTCTTATCACCAGACTCAGAGTCGTCCAAGTCCAGAGAAGGCGATTTCGTCAAAGTCGAAGTCTGACGCCATCGTTTCCCCACTACCCACAGATGAAAGGCGGGTGTTGTCAAATGCAACTTGGAGTTTTGAAAGCAGGCTCATGGTAGACATCCGTTCGTTCACGTAGTCACCAAATCCGGCTATGTACTCCAAGCGTCCTGTATCATGGCCTCGGCCACAGAGAACTTCGCGCTCGACAAGGTAAAGCCCCGGAGCCAGTGGCTCCGAGACAGTAGGCGAGTCATCGCAGTCTCCTCGACAGGATTCACCACCGACGTACTCGTCAGTGCTGCTTGTAACAGTAGGGGCCTTGACCGAAATCATCACGTGCGCCATAGAGGGCAGAATGAGGTCGGACAAGGTTTGGGCAAAGGGGATATGCACAGTGGCTTCCCCGATGCGGTAGAAAAGGAGATGGCCAATCCTTGTTGGCTTGACATCCAGCTCAGGTCGCGGGAAAATCTCCTTGAAAGCTTCCAAATGAAGGTGCATTTGCGCCCTATTTGGGGAACCACCCAGCGGCATCCGATGTGCCGCTTGAACGGTTGGTAAGCCAGTATACTCCTTAGGAAGTGCAATTGTCGCTGCTGGGTTGCCAGCAGGCATCCTGTAGGTAAGTACGTTCTTACTGCTGTAGGAATCCTGATGGAACCGCCGTAGGACAACTTCCTTCGGACCTTGATACGGTCCATGGTAAGCACCTCGAGCTTTACGCTTTAGAGTACCTCCAGTGTAAATCTGGAGATTGGTAAAATCCACTTCATCTGGAGAAGTGATTGGTTCACCGCCTTCTGGGCCTACAAGACGTAGGTGAAGGCCATTGTGGCTAAAGGGAACGTTCACGTTTATGCGTTGGTTGTTCCCTTGCATGTTGCCCTGGAAGCGCTGCTCTGCTCTCGCACTTAGCTGGATGGAAAAGTCCCCAGCCGTGGTGTCATGAGCATACCGGACAATGAAGTCTTTCAGGTTAGCTCGCGTAACCGTGAGCTGCTGAGTCTTCTCGTGTCGTCCGATGTAAACTGTGCGTTCGCCGCCGCCGTATGACGCGGTAAGCGGGCCATAGCGGGGCAGGTCGTTGAGCCTCGCAGATTTCCCGTTGGGAAGCGCGAGCTTTGTTTGCGTGCTGGAGATTGCCCGCAAGATTGCAAGCAGTTCCTCCTCCGCATCCAGGAAAAGTTTCGCTGTATTTTCATCCAGCGCTTTGGGTTCGACGTTCGTCCTAAGCTTGTCCGCAGACAGGTAGGAACTCGCCATTTGCATCAGCTTGTCGACAATGAAGGCCTTCTTCTCATAGTAGTAGATAATGGCCCTGTCGGCAAGCGATGAATTCCATGGTTGTGAGTACTTGATTTGATGGTTCGAGTACGTTGCAGAGTACAGGATTTCTGTACCCTCATGGTTTACCTCGAGCTCCTCGAGCTTGTACTCGATGAGCGCGTGGCTGTACCCGTAGGTTCTTGGCATCCGCTTTCGCGGATTGAAAGCCAACCTCACCCCCGGGTTGCCCGTTGCCTGGTGACCTGCCCCTCGTAGGACAATGTCGTAGTTGCTGTCCCGAGAATTCTCGGATGCAAACAGGTTAGGGCACCTCAGAAAAATTTCCAAAGTGTTCATTCTTATCGGCTTCACTCCAGTTTGCGGAGGAAGCTCGGGTGAACAGTCCAGACTGCTCCAGGCTTACGCCCATCTGCAGTGTTGGTCTGCTTGACCTTGGCGTTCTTCTTCATCATGCGGTCAAAGGTCCCCTCAATCCGGGCACCATTCTTCCTTTCGAAGTACACCTTGTCGCCTGACTTGAACTTCCGAATAAGCGCGTTCTGGCGCATCTTCAGGATATTCAGTGCCTCGACAACATCGTCAAAATCAAGGGTCATCAGTTCCCCGATGATAGCCTTGTCGAGCGCCATTCTCATTCCTCAGGGGAAGGTACGACGTGCTCGGGGATTGCAGGGAAGTAGACCTTGAGGTTACTCGTCCCTGGTTCGTGTGGCCAGAGCTGCATCTTGGGGACGTAGCGCTTGCCGTGTTCGCCGCCTTGCAGGTTGTGCTGGCGGACGTACTCGAGGCGTTGCTTTGCAGCATTGAGCGCCTCTTCGAGCTGGCGGATGGTCCGTTCGTCACAGGCCACCGCCTTCACCTGGCTTTGGTTACCAGGTCCCGCTTCGTTGGAGACCGGAATACTCTGGTCCCACATGCGGGTGATGTGCAGTGTGCGCTTGTCGCGCGGCATTTCGCTCACCATGCTTATCGACGCTACTCTTCTGAAGGGGACTGTAGCAACGTGGCTACGTGTTCTTTCAGGGCGGAGTTTTGCTCTCTCAAAGTGAGGATTTCATCCTCCAAGCGAGCTTTCTCGTCGTGCCACTCCTTCATCGTTCTGACAAAGAAGAAGTTCATCTCGTCAGTGTTCTTTGCCATCATGGCAATGTACTCTTCCTGACTCGAGCGTCGTAGGTCTTGCACGCGGAGCAGTTCCGCGGACAAGTAGATGGAGAGGTCGAGGGCTTCTTCCAGAGCCATCTCGGCCCAGGAGTCTACCTTCGTACCCCATTGTCTTGTGTCGTCGCTGGGACGGATTCCATGTCCGTACCTTTCACGACCAAGTTCGAGACGCTCGTTGATGAGCTCTCGAATTTCGTCATTTCTGTCTTGTTGCATCAGTCAAGCCTCCGGCTGTTAGGAATGCCGAGAGTGTTGCGAAAGGCGATGTGAATTTCGCCTTGGACGTAGAGCATCTTCTTCTGGCCGCCCTTCTCCCAGCTTTCGGGATAGACGACGAACCGGTAGTAAGGGTTCGCGCGAGGGCAGTAGCCAAATTTCTTCTTGACCAGCTCACATTGCTGGACAATGATGTAGACAGTAAATTCACTGAAGGGACCCTCGTACTTGCATGTGATGTATGCAGGTAGTGGGTTATCAGTTTCGTAGTGACGTTCGGTGATTGTGATGTAGCAGGGGAGCTCAAAATACTCCCCCTTCACTTTCTCACCATCTTTTGGTCCGTTGACAACAAGGTCAATCGGACTCAGGTACTTCCTCCGTCCATCGGGGAAGTACTCAGCAGGGATGTAGGACACCCCTTCATGCTTGATTTCTGACAGTACAGGACCATCGAGGTCAAGCCTATCGATGAGGCTCATTGCCTCACCAGATTCTGGTATGCAAGTTCCAGAGACTCCGCGAGGTTGTAAGCATCCTCGACGTGAGCCTTCTTGATGTAGCCGTACATGTGAAGTTGGTTGATGACGCGGGTAAGCGCCTCGCAACCAGATTCCCAGAACGGGTGAGCTCCACGCGCAACCTGTTTCTTCTGGTTACGCTTGTCGAAGTAGGAAGGGCAGATGACCATTGTTGTGGTCTCTTTTGCACCCGCTACGATTCTCTCAGGATAAAAGTCCCGAGAGAGAAGACGGGTGATGTTCCGCTTCGATTCGCTCTCTACGCCAAGCCAGATAGCATCATCATGACGCCATCCTGGTCGGTTTTGCTTCAGGATTGATTCCATAGCTTATCTGCGCTCATCCAAGGATGGTGTGCGCGAGAATTTCGTCTTCCTCGGTTACCTCGCCATTCTGACAGAAGGCAATGTACCATCGGTAGACTTCGTCCTTTTTGGGAACGTCCGGCATGATTGCAGTAATTCCTTTGACCTTCTGGTAGCTGCGATACCATCGTTCGATGATGTCGCGTTGAGAGGGGTCGTAGGGAGCCACGTCAAAGTTGAGCTCCCATGATTCCACGTAAGGTGGTGCCTCTTTTGCTGAAGGACATTTTTGGCCAGTCTTGGGCATCGCCTCATGTGGCATGCCTCCGTGGCCCAGTGGAACGTAGCAGTAGCGGATGTAGCCCCAAGGCCATCGAAGAACGACATAGGGGCGTCCGTAGATGTCGAACCCAAACCCACCATGAGTGGCAGACTTGTAGCGGTTGACAACTGCATCCCCAAAGGGACGATAGGGGATTGCAGAGGAGTAGTACTGAATGTCTCGATTACCGAGCCAGAGACTACCCCTCACATAGGAACCTGGCATAGACTCGGTTCCATCTCGATAGTACCCACAGGTATACACCCGTTCGGTACTCGAGTCAATTGACCAGTAAAGAGCCCCACCAGAGTCTGCCTTTCGGCCAGACTGGTTGAGCATCTTCTTGAATTGGTCGTAACTGAACACAACTTCTGCAGCCGGTACAACTCGAGGTTGCATTGGATGGCTACCGAAGAATGGGACAACAGTTGTGGTGCTCCGACCGTCGGACCACCCGAAAACTGGCTCGTCTTTCTTGCTGTATAGCTCAATCCGAATACCATAATTTGCTCCCATGTAGTAGTTCAGCGAATTGAACTGCCCACTGGCGCCGTGAGCGTTACCCCAACGTCGGCGGCCATATCGACCGCCTCCGTACTTGCGAGTAAGCTCAAGTTCATCGCCTGCGGACAGTCCAAACCCAGCGTCACCCATGGTTAGGGTGGCGTTCCAGTTCCTCCCGCGAGGGGGCTGGATAAACTCACCACTGCTGAGGTTGGGGAGTACAGCGTTCATGACGTGCCTCGACTCGGAGCGGTAAGCAGAACCAGTGAATCCGACTTCAGCCGGGGCTGAGCCCCGGTAGTCACAAAATTGAATCACGGTTCCTTCTGGTCCCGACTCTGCGTACATTGTACATGGTGCAGAGTCGGCGTAGTGTGGTCCTGTTTGGCGGTTCACATCAGTAATGCTGAGACCGCGCAGAAGGACAATCTGCGAGAAGGTGAGCGGAAGCTCACATGTGTGGTAGTGTAGGGATGCGGCCAATTTCTTGGCGTTATCGATGTAGTCAGTAGATGTCACTTGCGGGCACCACCATTCTTCTTTCGCGCATTGGCTCGAGCTTTCTTGTGCTCTTGAGCCCTGCGCTTCATTTCAGCAGGACTGACGCCTTGGATGAGACCGAGGAACGTAGTCAGGCTGCTGGCAATGGATTCAAGAGCGACTGCTTGCCGCTCCTGGAGCTCCACTGCCAGAATATTTGTGGGAATTTCATCCGTCACTTATCAGCTACAATCTGAGTGCAGCCGCGATTGTCACTCCGACAAAAAGCAGAGCAACAGTAAGGTGTAGAAGGAACTCAAGAGTCCCTCGCTTGAGGACTTTTTCGAAGGAATTAGAAACCAAGGCCATAGCCCCTTTTCCAGTTCCTGTAAATGGTTTGAGCAGTATGCCAGACAGCGTAGGCTGTCAAAAGACACAGTAGCAAGATAGCCCCATCAGTGTAGCCATAGTACATCCTGATTCCAAAGGAAGTGGATGTAAAGCAAGTGAGAGGGGCGACCCAAGTACGCGGGTAAAGTTTCACTTCCCACATGATTAGTGCGAGTCCATATGCGGCAGTTACAGCCAGCAAAATAGCGAGAGTGAAGTTCATTCTACTTCCTCCGTATATCCTAATCCTTCTGTATCTACACGAGCGGTGTAGTTACGCCAACCTTGAGCAGACTTGTCTTTGAGGTTCATCCACTCGGCAGCTTGTTGCTCGAGTAGGAACGAAATTCGTTCGGCCAAGTCACACTCCCAGTCGTCTGCGTACCACGGAAAGCGGTGACGAGGTTGGATTTCTTCTTGCAATCCTTGAATTAGGCGTTCAAGAATCTCCCAGACAACCTGGTCTGAGAGGATGTGTTCGATGGATTCAGCAAGGACAGGTGGTAGGAACACCGGTCTCATGTAGCTGGTGTTACCTCCCGTGCTTGCTTCTGGTCCATCAAAGTCGAGGCTGTAGAGTGGGACAGGAAGCCCCTTTTCGACGCATTCATCGCGCCGAGCTCGCCTCTTCCAGTCATCGACTGGCATACGGTGTTTGTTGGTCCAGGGCTGTTCCCTGGCCTTGTAGGGTTGATTGAGGTCTTCGTAAACGTGCTTTGACACGTACCTTTTGCTCACTCTTCTTCCCCCTCGGGTGCTACCATCAGCATCTCTTCGAGAGCCTTGGTAGAGCCAGGTCGGTGGACCTGACAGACCGCAGCGAAAAGGTCACCGAGGTCTTCGTTGAGTTTGTTGCGAAGATTGTCAAGGCGGGCTGCCTTAGCAGCGAAGTCCTGACTTTCCCGCTCAAGCTGCCGTTGTAGAGCAGCTGCAGCCTCACCGTTGAGGCCGCTAATGGGTTCCTTGTTTGGTTCCACTTATCGCTCAGAAGACGTAC
>Ga0160423_10000610_pt1 | contig 29388 bp, 52 predicted proteins | sample CRUFie14St8metaG_FD_108191 | JGI IMG/M metagenome (GOLD analysis project Ga0160423, IMG submission 108191) | Marine microbial communities from the Costa Rica Dome - CRUD Field 142mm St8 metaG | ecosystem: Environmental > Aquatic > Marine > Oceanic > Photic zone | place: Costa Rica: the Eastern...
AACCATCAATTCCTGTTTGACATGCTCCGCCATGATCCCAATTTCTTGGGCAAACACAGGGAAGTCAATTGCTCCAATTGCCCCTGCCGTGTGTCGGGCAGAGAACAGGTTTCTCTTTTGCATGGTCACCATGCCGTTGGTGCAGGCGAGCCTTTCAGCCCACGCAGTCACTCTCAGTCCACTTGAGCCGTCAAGGCTGTTGTGGATGGTGAGTCCGTATTTGTAGACATCACCAACCTTCCTCGGTCCTGGTGCTCTGATTTCTTCTCCAGAAGCAACAACGATGTCCATCCGTGCGACCTTTCCTTGGTCGTAGCATGTGATCTTCCAATCCCAACCACGGTTGTTGCACATCTCAGCGAACGGTGCGAAGGTGACTGGATACGAAACGCAAGCGTATCGCTCCGACACTTCACCAAGCACAGCTCCAATTGGTTGCTCCTCGGTTCTCAGGTCAGGGTTGAAGATTTGGAAAGATGTGACTTTCCCACCTCGGTTCGTGACCGTGTACCAACCCGCAGCGACCGCAGGGTCGCTCGGGTGCTCTTCGATGTTGACATATGATGGAAGGACGAGAGGGTTGAAATCCCAACTCACTTCCGTTTTGTCTCTGTCACCGGCTGTGACTGACGCAAATCCCTGCCCTTCATGGGCTCGGAGCGCCAAGACCGCCGCCTGATGCAGTTCCCATTGCGGGACATTGTCATCGTATTCCTCGATGCTCGAAGCATCGTCCGTCAAAACTTCGTCTGACATGTTCAGTCCAATTTGATTTCAACTCTGCTCCATGTTTCCAAAAGCATCATGCATAGGGAAATCAATTCGTCTTTGTCCATCAATCCAAGGTTGATTTTCGTCACTTTGCCTTGTTTGTTTTTCTCTACACCAACTGCACCGATGAAGTAATCTCCATTCTCGTCTCTTTCTGACAGATTATTGTCTTGCAGTGGGTCCAAGTCGCCCAAGTAGGAATTTGGCACAATGCTCACATTCCTACGCTCTGTCTTCCATACCGGAAGTTCCGAATCCTCGGCCATGTTCAGTTGCGTGCAAGTAGGCTGCGATTTCGTAAGCCCGTGATGCACGATCTCTCGCATCAGCCCAAATCCTCTCGCTTTCATCAAAATCTTCGGTGTTTTCTGCTCCGTCTGCAATCCCTTCCAGCAAGCCGTAAATGTCGTCCAACAAACCGAGGAGTTCATCTCTCTCGTTTGGTGGTTGAATTACCTCTTCGACTTCAACATCTTGAATGTACATTCGAACTTTGACCTTTTGGCCTTGTTCGTTGATCAGTTTCACTACGATGCTTCCATCAACAAACTCCCCTCTGTGGGTTCCAAGGTTGAATTCATCCAACTCTCCAAACCAACTCCATGTAGACTCCATGTCTACTTCCTTCAGACGATCATCCGTCATGTTCAGTCTTCTTTGGGGATTTCCTCCCCTGTAATCAAAGTAAAGCCTTCTGGGTAGTACGCTTTTGCCGTATCCCTCGCAGCCTCTTGTTGTTCTTCGCTGAAGAATTGTGGAAGCAGTAGAACTGCCAAACTCCAACAACAATCTTCCTCGAACCACCAGTGGTGGCTTTGATAGAAGGGGCCAAAATTCCCCATATCTTTCAGTTCCTTTAGGCGGTCTACAATGCCCGCCTCCCTTGCAACTCGACTTTTGACTCGCAAACCTCCATGTCTGCCAGTGATTACCCAGTCGATGCCGTCTGCAACATTTGTCTCTCCGTGTGGATCTCCCCATGGTGTTGACATGTTTAGTTTCCCTCAATCAAGAGAGCCAGCGCACCCCTAAGGGATTTGTGTTCAGCACCAAAGAGCCCTTCCGTTCGAAGGCATACCGCGAACTGCTGTTGCGGCTGCACTTGGCGAAGAGAAGGTGACATCTCTTTGGAATCTCAGTTTGTCTTCGACTTGATCAACAGCGCCTTCTGAACGCAGTTGGTCTCGAATCTTCTTCGTGCCGTCTTTGCACGATGGTCGCTCATCTGCGTTTGCAGTTGAACCTGCCATCACAACAAATCGGTCTCCTTCAATGAAGTAGCCTTGGGCGCTAACGCCATTCTTGAGGCGTAAGGAAAGCAGTTTCCTGTCCCATACCTCTTCTGTGAGCCATTCTCCTTTGTTTGACATCGTCAAGAGTTGTGTATCTGCCCCGCTCCATACCTTCGACCATACGACCGCCACTGATGGTTGTCGTGAAGCTCCACCCTTCGTGTGATACGGTCCGCCAAAGTCAAGGCGATACCGAAAGAAAACGAGGTGTGAGGCATACGGGAAAATCTCCGTGTGCCAATAGCCGTTCGATGTATATGCGGGAATCAGCATCACAATTCTGTGTGCCTCTCCGTTGATCACTGACTCTCGGGCTTTTTCCACCCAATCTTTCAGTGATGTCTTGTCTGGTTGCTTTACATACGGAGGGTTGCACCAGGCAACACCATTCCATTCAATCTGCAAAGCATTGTCGTCCTTCGTGAAATACGGCTCAACCAAGTGATTTTCATCACTGGCGGCCAAATCAACCTCGAAGGGACCGAATCTTTCATTGAGAGCATCAAACACTTCTTTTGGTGTCCAGAAGTCATTCTTCTGGGAAAAATCAGTACTTCGGTTTTTGTTCCAATTTTGAAACTCTCTCTTCCAATCTCTGTCATCTCCAACATCGACCATGTTCAGTCTCGAGTCCACACCAGGTTCAAAACTGGTGCATTCTCATTGTCGCTTGATACCTTGAAAGCAATGATTTTGCTGTGCGCTGGAATCACGATTTCTTCCTTGATGTAGTTCTCACCAAACACCTTGGAATCTTCTCGAACATTTCCCAAACGGTCTTTTGGTTTCCATAGGCCACAGATTTCGTTCCACTTGTTTGTGGATTTCTCAACGAGTTCTGCCCAAGCCTCATTCATTTTCCTGATGTCGACCGGGTTTCCAAATTCACCCGCTTCGACTCTTCGATTCATCTCTTCTGCAAGATCAACCATGTTCAGTGGGAATTGCTTCTCACATAGAGCCACCGGAACATCCTTTCATCGATGCGCCTTGTATCTGGCCCCTCTTGGTACTCGGGTTCTTCTGCCCGGTATGTGATGTGCATTTCGCCATCCTCAATGTCGATTTGCATCACGGTAGATTTTCTCTCGTGGAACTTGTTCTTCCACACTTGTCCGACTTCAATTTCGTCCATGTTCAGTATCCCGGTACTTCAAAAGTTCAAGAAGTCTCCGGGCTTTTGTCCGTGTTGTGCCCATTTCTTGCCTGATTTGGTTCGAAAGTTTCTCGATTTCGGCAAATCTCTCCGAGGATTGTTCTACATCGAGTATTTCCGCAAGCTCAAACGGGTTCATTTCAACTTCAACATACAACGAGTCTCCGTAATGCCCAAGACTCGCAATGATCGCTTCCAACAGTAGGCGCATGTTCAGTCCTCATGTGGGTTGTATTTGTTCATTCTGGCATTTGCCATCAACCTCAAAAGGTACAGTAAAAGGGCAACAACAACAGTCACCCAAGTCAGTAGTTCAATCAAATTCCTCTCTCCTTGAATCAGGGCCAATGATGCCCTCGCAATGTCTGCAGGTCGTCGGATGACAACCGCTGTGTCTCGGTGTGGGTCTTCCACAGGTACAATCTTCGTACATGTTCAGTTTCGTCCTCTCGGACCCTTCATTCTTCTTCTTGGTCGGCACCACTCGTGGTGTAGTCGTAGTTGGTGATGAATGCTTCGGGGAATTTCGTCACAGCGACCTCCCACAAAAACAGCATCCCAATCACAATCAAGAAGGCAAACAGCAAATCGATTACCATGTTCAGTCACCACCCGTTGTCAAAGTAGATTTCTTTCAACCTTTCATCAGAAATTGTGCCTACATAGTGGGTGTTCAAACAATTGCTCCAAAAGGACAAGTGTCTTTGCGTTGTCCTACTGTAATATGTCTCAGTTTTGAGCAGTAATCCCTTCCTTCCATCCCAAACTGCAACTGGCGTGTTGTACGATTTCAGCAACAGCCATTCAGAACCATCATCCATCAAATACTTGTATTCGTAGAGTTTCTTTTGTCCATGTCTGTTCTTTGAAAGCAGTTCAACGCTTTGCGGTTCTCTTTCCTCCATCCTTTCAAGGACGAGTTCCAATAAGGACATGTTCAGTCAAGGTACATGCGTCAACGCTTTGACGATCATGTTCTTGTCAATCTCGATGCAGATAGAATTCCTTCCTGTTTGCAGGGCTGCTGACGCTGTGGACAGCGAACCTGCAAATGGGTCCAGGACAACTTCTTTTGGAAGAGTACTGAACTCGATGATGTCTGCAATCAAGTCAATTGGTTTCTGTGTCTCGTGAATTGCCCAACGGGAATGTTCCCTTGTTTGAGCAAGTACATCGGGTGTTCTACGCATTGCGTGTCCTTTTGGATGCAATCTGCGCTTACCCTTTGAGAAAAAGTGGATGAGTTCGTGTCGTGAACGACCATTGTAGCCCATCCCCATCATTTTCTTGTCCCACACCCATTGCGAGTTGAATGTCCAACCAGCTTCTTTGGCGCATTGAATCTGCGCCTCGATGTATTCGTGGGTATCGTTTTTGCTCGCAGGCATGAATGAGAACATGTGTCCTCCTGGTTTCAAAATCCGTAGCAACTTCGTGTAAATCTCGTTGTCAAGGTCACGGGTCTCGAACTTCCAGCCACCGTTTAGGTTTCGCTTTCGTGTCGTGCCCCATGTCATTTGTTGGTCAAGAATACCGTATGGAGAATCCATGATGATGCAGTCTACGCTGTCATCGTCAAGATCGTCAAGTGCTTCCCATGTGTCACCGTTGATGATGACGGCTTGCACATCTCCATCTGTTGCAATGTAGATTCCTCTCCCGAGTCTCTTGAAGCAGATTCCGATGTTTTCATTGAGCCTACCACGGATGGTGGACTCTTTCTCTTCGAATGCTTCGTAAATCTCTACGAGCGACTTCTTTTCTCTCAAGAAGTCCCAAAGCCTCAATCTCAATGATTTTGCCATGTTCAGTGATACCGCATATCTCTCTTGTCGTCTACATCAAAAATTGTAATCCCAAATGCTTCACAAACATCTGTGGCGTAATCCTGATGTACGCATTCTTTCATCATCATTCTGAATTGCCTGTTTCTTTCACAATCCGTTGTAGGGCCACAAACTTGTTGTTGTGGCGTGCTTCCGTTCAAACGGAGTCCTTGTTTGGTGCCGCAACATTCGCAGACACCAAATTTCAGCCAGTCTGGAGTATCCTCCCATGTCAAAGCCATGTTCAGTAATTTGGATTTCAGTGAATCCAACTCTGTGGCACATGTAGTGCTTTCCGTCCATTTCGCAAATGTCGCCAACGGACATTGAATGCATGTCTACGGTTTCGTGCCCTTCTCTGAATGAGATAAGAGGCAGTAGAGGAGTCAAGAGACCTTTCTCTACCATGTCCATGTGGGCTCCACCGTATGCGTTTCCGATTCCGAACGCTTCCTCCAGTTTGTCTGTGTGGATCTTCGCAACCGCTCTGTAGTGCTTCCAAAACCGAGGCTCCCATCCATCAGCTCCGTTGATAGAGCCACATTCCAGGTGAGCCTCAACGGCTTCGTATTTCTTGCTTGCATTCGTCCAACCGCCGTCTTTCCCGTTGAGGAAATCGACCATCTCATCCGTCAGTTTGATTTGATGAAGGATGATTCCCGTCTCACTTTCGTTTGACATGTTCAGTGTTCAACAGCAACCCATTTGCCATTGACCTTTTGTGCAATCCAAACTGCACTGTATCCCACTCGCCTGGTGACGATTGAAAATCCGTTTCTCGTTGCCCAATTCTTTGCACCCCTCTCTGTTCGTGAGGTGTCATGGTGCGTATTGCTCTCGTCCGCAATTCCGTACATTACGATCATGTTTAGGTGGGGAGCAGGGTGATGCCTTGGGGATGGGATGCCTTCGGACGATGACTCCCTGCCCCCCTTGTGTTTAGGTGCCCTCGCCTCCTTTGATGGAGGGAGTTCAATCCGCTTTGCGGTTTCTGAGGGCATGTTCAGTTTCGTTGTTGTGGAAAACCCACTGCCACCCATGCAACAAAACTCTACGACCCCCCACCAATCATCGTACTCGAGACTTTCTTTCAGCCGACAAATCGGCCCAATCCCAAGTTTAATTGATTCTTCATCTGTGAGAGGCTTGTTGCATCTTCTACAACGATGCCGTTTCATTTTCTCCTCTACCATTGCAAGTAATGACATGTTCAGTAGTCCAATGTGGATGAGGTGATCCTTGTGGAGAGGGTACAACTCGTACCTCCAACTTGTACGCTCCTTCCGGCTTGGGAATCGGTCCGTATTCTTGATAGATGAATCCGGGCAAACTGAAAGCCAGTCCACTCATGAATTCAATCATCGTCATTTCTCTTCCCATGTTTCTGGTGAATTCTCGGTTGCATTTGTTGTACAACTTTGGGAATTCAACTTCAATCCATTGATCCACGATGTCTGCAGGGCCATCGCCCCAAGTCAAATCGCTTTCTTTCAATTCTGTGTTGGGAACCGGCTTGTCTTCTTCCAGTTCCCCCCATCGAATTCCTCCGTTTTCAATTGTGAGAGGCCACCATCCCATCATTCACACCCCCAAGGGTTGTTCAGACCAGATTGGTATTCCCGCTCACAGTGGATGCACCAGCCGGTGCCATCCGCTCTTGTAGCCTGTCGGCCACACTCGTCACAGACAAATGGTTCGTCCATGTTCAGTCTGCCTTTCTCGGCACCCAATGGTAGGTTCCATCTCGCATTTCCTCCTGATGCGTTCTTGCGTTCCTTCCGGATTCTCCACAAATTGAACATTTGCGGATGAACCGTGTAGGGACGCCTGCTGCGTCCATACAAGTTGGAACCATTTCCGTTTTTGTGATTATCTTTTCCTGTTGAGGTTTGGGTTCTTCAGACAAGATTTTGCCGAACTCGTCCAAACCGACAATGAATGACCTTGCAACCGCTTTTGCGACTTTGATCCATCTCATGTGTTCAGTCAGTACAAACCACCATTACGGTTCGACCTGCCATTGTTTGCTCCAAGCACCATCTTGCCCATTCTTCGTCGGACAAATCACGCTTGAGCATTTCATCGTTGCATTCCAAGCACCAGTCTTCTTCCTTCTTGTTGAGAGAAGGATGGTTGAGTACTTTCCTTTTCCCACAGTTTTCACATGTGGGAGCTTCATCAATTTCTTTCCTGGTCACAAACACTGCGCCAAGCAAAATTCCGTCAATCGGAACCAAACCAACTTGCATGTTCAGCAATTACAAATGCCACCGCCCCCCTAAGGGATTTGGACTACCCCGTTTTCACGAGGGCCAAAAAGCAAGCGGCCTTAAGCACGAGGAAAATCCTCGGTCTGCCTAAGGCCGCATCCATTTGGTCGGGTGTTCAGTAGGGAACATCTCCCATTCTACATCCACATTGCGTGCATGCCTCGATGTATTGCAACAAGCGACAAGGTCTTCGTTCCGTTCCGTTGCACCTTTTGTTTGTGCAACCTCTCGGTTCCTCTCTTGTCCACTTTGCTTTGAGTATTTCTTGCAATTCTTCTCTTGCTCTGCCCGCTATTTGCGCATCGAACAAGTCCCAGCCGTCATAATCGGGCTGGTACAGTTTCATCAACTCCTCAACCTTCCATTCTTCGGAGGTTTGTTGCATCCTTCTCCAGATCTCTCGATTGAGCCTGTCGTTTCTTTCGTCCTCAGTTTCTTCTGCTGACATGTTCAGTCGTCCTTGTCAAAGGACTCTTCAATCATTTTCTTGAGATGTAAGCGCTCCTCTTCTTCATTTCCGATATTGCCAACACATTCAATGAAATGTTCGATTCCTTCTTCCCATTCTCCGATGCATCCATCGGAACTGACCTTCACAACATCCGAGCCCCATACATCCAATGCTGCAATTAATGTTGCAGTGACATAGGTGTCATATGGCTTCCTTGCTGTCTTGCAGAAATTGAACACCCAAGGGTTTCCTTCTCTCCAAGGCGGGTTTTCTGGAACTCTTGCAAACACGAATGATTCGTGTGAAGGGTTGCCTTCAATCCATACATGCGCATCAGTGACCTCGGCCTTCTGTAGTGCGCTTGGTAAAACACCTGCACCGTCATTACCGACGATGAGGTTCACTTTTTCAGTAAACTGTTCCCAGTCCGGGAGTTCAGTTTTTGCTTTGGCATACCAGTAGTGTGTGTATCCCATGTTCAGTTTTCTTTGATTTTTTGTTTGGATCAGGATAAGCCCGCAAGAATTCTTCTGGGTAAATGTCCTGTCCTTCGTTGTAGAAAATGTCTTCCCACCAACGCATTCCGAATTGGAACCTTGGCACTGCAAAGCGTGAGATGTCCTCATCTTTGACATAGAAAAAGAAGTCGCTTCGACCTCCTGTTTCTGGTTTCTCCATGTTCCTATGCTCGGGATCGGGCAGTGTGCGAACACAACCAACAATCACCGGTTCGATGCCAAGTGCCTTGTCGAAGAATTGCATGACTTTTTCTTCGTCACCCTCTTCCACGATTGTTCCTGGCCAAACAGTCAGAACGCCATGGCATTCTACACCTGCTTTCCATTTCAAGAGCCGTGGCTCTTCCGTTGTCAGAACTTCTTCTGCCATGTTCAGAATCCAAACTCCGCCCCGTATCGCGCCTTGAATTGGGCAGCGATTCTGTCTGCTCCGGACAGAACGGGTAGTTTGTCGTATTCGCCGTCTTCAACACATTGTTTGCAGACTTTCATTCCTTGTGGGATTTTCGGGTCTTCGTCCAAGTTTCCCTCCTTGTCCTTGTATCCGTATCCTCCACTTTTGCCAAAGTTGCATGAGAAACACAGTTTCTCTCGCTTGCAGATCATACAATCAAGCATCATTGTCCTTACACCATTGCCCTCACATTCGGGGTCATGATGAATAATTGCTGCGATGTATTCTTCTTTCTTCTTCTTGGCTTTCTCTTTAAGTTCAACGACGAGGTCTTCGTTCCAGTCGCAGTTGTGCTTTGAAATCCACCAATCCACAATCCACCAGTTTTCCATGTCCTCATCAGACAGTTCTTCGTAGCAGTTTGCACATTGGAACTTTCCGTTCACTACTCGTGGATGAGAATTCCTTCGGTCGTGGTTGCACCCTTCGAACTTTTCACAGTCCGGTCTGTGCGTGCCTTTCCAATCAACTCCACACCAAGGGCAGTGATCTCCACCGCACCCATATGGAGCGCCTCCGCAGTAGCAATCGCTACCCATTTCGCAGGTCATGTTTAGTTTCTCAATCAAATGAGCCACAGGACCCTTAGGGGATTTGAGGCGGGCGTAACAGGATTCGAACCCGTGGTGCCGGCTTAGAAGGCCAGCGTGTTATCCAAGCTACACTATACGCCCAGTGTCTCAAATCCACCTAAGGACTTCACCCGTATGATTGTACGGGTCGTGTTCAGTGATGGTCCAAACAAGTTTGCGACCCCTGCCTTTACGCTCAGGGTATTCGCCCTTGACCATTCCTTTTGCTTCCAGTTCTCGTAATCGCTTCAACAGGATCACTCGTCCAAATGGAATCTTCTTTGAATTTAGAATTTCAGATGTGCTCTTTTCTCCGTTTGTTAGGAGGGAAAGAATCACACCATGAGATTCCCACAGTTCGATTGTATCGTCCAACATCTTTTTTGGTGAACGATAAGGTCGTTTTCTTGCATTTTCAAACGCTTCGAGACGGTTGATTTTCTTCTCTTTGTGATGCAATTTTGATTTCAACTTCCCATTTTCCATTCGCAATTCGGCCATTTCTTGCAACATTTCGTCGCATCGCTGTTTTCGATACTCAGGGGTAAGTTCCCAAAGATTGACTGTCGCATCGTTGAGCCTAATGCCTCCAACAGAACGAATGTTCTTGTCGCCAGCCATCAAGGAACTTACCGTATTTGTGAGCATATCGTATCCATTCCATTTGCCCTTTCTCCTGATTGCCTGAGCAATCACGGCACTTGTTGATGCACCGTTCTCCCACAGGTAATCTCTGATAGCGCTCAATCTGCGCGAATTCTTGGCTTTTGCCATGTTCAGTTTTCAAGCCGTTCAATGTGCTCTGCAATCGTCAATCTCTTGCCTTTGCTTCCTACACGAACCAGTTTTCCATCTTTCTCCGCATAACGGAGTTGAATCAAGGTGGCCTTGCCTGTATTGTTTCCTGGAGCGTATTTCTCACAACCTTCGTGCGTACAGACTCCTGTTTGAAACGGTTTGGCATGGCATCCAGCAATTGCACGCACGCCACTTGGAACCATGGGTTTGCCCAGTTCGTGCCACTTGGCGTGCTTGTCAACGGATGCGTAAAACAGTTCTTCGATTGCCAAAGCCTCCTCTCGACCCTTAGGATCATTGAGAAGTCGCTCTACTTCCCACTCTTGGAGCCAAGGGCACCACTTGCAACTTGATTTCTCAACCTCGCTGCCGTCGCCCCTGTAATCCCAATTGAGTTGTTTGAGCATGTCTTGACATGCTTCTCGAGTCATTTGCAATTCAACAAGCGGATAGTAGAATTGATGTTGAGGGTATTTGTTCTCCCCTCTGTTCATGGTAAACCGCTTGTGTCTCTTGTTTTCATTCGCTTCGATTCCAAGAGACCAATTTTTCAGAGTCTCCTTTCCGAATTCTTTGTCAGCCCATTTCCTCTGCACTCCACCTTTGAAGCGGTCGCTGCATTGGTGGGCTGAACCCGGCAACATGGGGAGGCTTCCCCTTGAGCCATCTTGTTTCAGTTCAGAAAGCCATTCGTGAATCGTTTGCCGTTCAATCGACTTTTCCCAGTTCTCCTTCTCGTTATTTGAGAGAAGACGGTACTGCCAGTCCTTGATTCGTTCATTTGTTTCCTTGTGGCGGAAGTACCGTTGCATGTAGTAGACGATCTTGAAGTTAAGTCCAACTTTCTCACAGATTTGTTTTGCGTACTCGATGTTCTCGTATGTTGCTTCCCATTCTGAGCCGGGGTCTGAAAAGACAACCCACTCGAAGTTTGGCAACTTTGCATCAAGTTCTTCTCGGGTAATCCCCAAGATTTCTGCTGCTTCGTCCCTGCACAGGTGCATCGCCAGGAGGGCCGTTGAATCGACGCCTCCACCTAAACTCAGAAATTGTATTCCTTCGTTCATGTTCAGTTTTTCGTTTCGAGGAAACAGTAGTAGTTTTGTCTGTAGCCCATCGGTCCGTTAAACGGTCCGGTAGTTTCATCCATTCATCGAAAGCTCCCTCTTCACGGATACCTGCTCCCTCGTAGAATGCAATTGTGTATGCATTCACCACGGTTTGATATTCTGGGAAGTGCATTTTGACATTTCCCTCCAGAATTTCTGTAGCAAGTTTTCGAATGATGGCATTCATCTCCTCGTAGAGATTCCATGGAAACAAAACCAAAGTGTCAGCAGTGAACAAATCATCGCTGCCATGCCGACCCTCTATTTTGCCCGTCTTTGTTTGAGCATAGATTAGTTTCGATTTTTTCGTGCTATCGTGCCAGCCACCATCTCCCTTTGCGTTTGCTTGGTGCGTCCGCAACAACGAATGTACATCGTCAATGGACATGACGGTTTCCCGTTTTCCTTTCACTCTTCTATCCCGTTGTTCGATTTGTACATCGGGATAGGTTGTGGATCTTTGTCCTGTGTAAACAGGAGACTTTCTTTTTCCGTTCATCGTGTATTCGATGCGGAATCCGATTCCTTCCATTTGTTCAGCGACATACTCGCCAAACTTACGGGCCTCTTCGACCCTCTCAGCCACATGATCTCTCAGTGTCATGTTCAGTAAAACCGAATTGCTCGAGCGACACTTGATGTGTACTCTTCTCTGGAATGCTCAAGATTCCGGCTTCCTTTGCCTCCATGTGCTTGAAGAAGCATTTGGAGATGTGCTCAGTGTATGCAGGCGGAATCGCTTGACACAAGTTTCTCCATGAGGAGATGTGGGTGATTCCCATTGCTTGCTGTGCCTCTTCGACTGTCTTTGCAGTCCAACCGCCCGTTTGCATTTTTCCTGTTTTGTGGCACATACCTTTGATTTTGTCTCCTTTGCGACCGTAGACACCGATTGGTTTTGGTTTCCCTTTGGGTCCAATAGGCCAGTGTGGTGAATTGTGATCGCACTTCAATTGTTCAATCGGGAAACTTGCTTCGAAGTATCGGTGTCTTTGAACACCAAGCCCGAAGTGGCTTCCGCATGAGTATGTGATTTTCTTTCTTTCTTCCTTGTTCCATGCTTCTGGAACATTCTCAATTACATACTCCACATCCAATGATTTGAGAAATTGTCGAATCATTGGCAAATGGTCGATGTCTGATGGAAGATTTCCCTGTGCTATTGCCAGGTGCTTCGTCTTGGAATGAAATTGACAAGGAGGTGAAGCGGAAATCAAATCAAACGACTCAAACCATTCTACTGGTTTCTCGTAAATGAAATCCTCAATGTCAGCCTTGATGAAGAAGTAGGGGTATTCCTTCTTCTTCACTTGGTCTACACCAATGATCTCATCAAAGCCGCCCAATTCGTATCCTTTCGCTGAACCTCCAGCGCAACAGTACAAATCCAAGACTCTCCAAACCTTTTCGTTGGATGTCATGTTTAGTTGAAATGTCACGAAGCTCATTACAGCTTCGGACGGAGGTGGACGGGAGGGCGAAAGTCAGGTCCCCACCTGACTTCCTGATGAAACCATGAAGTTGAACGGTTGCCCGAGGAGGTGAGACCTCCCGTCCATTTTCGAGCAAACCTATCAACCATTTCAATGTTCAGTCCTCATTCGTACCCACCAATCCCTTGCAAAGTTGATGTGTACTGAGTTCAATTCAAATCCGATGTAATTGATTTTCCTGTCTCCCATTTCTTTCCAAAATTCAATGCAAGCCGTGCCAGTTGTCCCGCTTCCATTGAACGGGTCTACCACGATTCCTTCTGGATCTGCGAGTTTCAACGCTCGCAACGGAAGTTCGACAGGGTATCTGTCCTTGTGTCTTTTCGGGTTTTTCACCGAGATCGGTTCATACTTGATGTACCACACATTCCCACCACATTTTTGATTTCGCCCATACCGTTCCTCAAGTTCTGGTCGAGGTGGTGCGGGTTCTCCTGGGTGAACTGTCCACGGCATTCCATAAGGCACCTTGATGCCAAGCCGGTTGAGAACGGGCTTGCCCTTAGTGAGCAAATAGATGTATTCCGTGAGGTTGTTCACCCTGTAGATTGATTGTAGCGGGGTGTAGTGGTTCTTCACCCAAATGATGGTGTCATTCCACTCAAAACCAACTTCAACACCAGCCAACGCCACTTTGAATCCTCTGTCCTTCTTGCCTGCAAGATGTCCGAAATTTACGAACATGCAACTGTTGGGTTTGAGAATCCGGTATGCTTCTGTCAGCCATGCCTTCATCAGTTCGGGGGTGTATCCATCTTCCTCCTTGTATGGAGGAGAGGTGATGATGCAAGCAACCGATTCGTCGGGTATTTCCTTCATCAATTCACTGCAGTCGCCTTGACGCACTTCCGTTGTCAATTCACATTGCAGATACATGGACACATCGATTGAGACCTTCTTCCCGTCAAAGGAGATGGTCATTGTTCCATCAACGATCATCGTCAGCCAACGACGATTCGTTGTTTTGCTCAATGTCTCATCTGTGAGAGCGTGCTCCAATGCACCGAAAGGGATAGAATAGGTTTCCATTCTCCCTTCGGTTCTGTAGAACACTACATTGAACTCGCTTCCAGCCTTTTCCTTGTATTCCCGAATCCGATTTGGAGTTGGATTAGCAAAGAACAGAGGCTTTCCGTTCTTTTCCAGATTCGCTTTCAAACGATATTCCAGCATGTTCAGTTTTCCACCATTCGGTGCCAACGGCGTACCCAATGAGTCTTTCATCACTGTATCGTACTCCGCTTTCCATTTCCTCTTCGGTGAATTTGTCTTCGGGGAACAAGAATGATACGCTCACAGCGCAAACTTCACCCTTGCCATTTCGACCCATGTACAAGCCGTATCCTCCGTCGCCAATACCACTGTCGCAAACGAAGCCTACGCCTTCTTTGAATCCACTGATGCTGTCCATTCTCATGTGAAGCATGCCGTCGTGCTCATCGTCGTACTTTGACCCGCAAATGATGGACATGCATCCAGCATCCACGCCAAGTTCTCTGACGAATTCCCATTCCTCGATGGTTTCATCTTCCTTGACGGCAATAATCCGCCAATTCCGTTCTCCCCACCCGCCGTATTCACCGTGCAAGGTGGTTGCCTTGTATTGTCCGGGTTTGATTCCAAGATCAAACTCTCCGCACCATGTCCCTCTGCCGTAGCAGGGGTCACTCACACAGAGGGTGTTGCTAAACTCCACCGCTCCCAACACTGATTCAGTCAATGCCATGTTCAGTCGAAATGATTTCTAAAGTCAATCGTCAAGCTGTCTGTTCCTGTTTCCTTCACAACCTTAGCGACATCTTCGTCAGCGTAAGGCGTGACATTAAACACATAATGCCTGTTTTCGAGGATGATCACAGACCAGCCCTTTTCATTTGCGATGTCCATCATGTGAACATCTAACCTTGAGTCCAATTCGTCCATGAACCCGTTTGGGTTCCTTTTCTTGGTTTCTGCGTGAATCTCTTTCAACCGATTCACTACTTGTTCTATTCGAGTAGGGTTCGTTTCCTCAATCTCACTCGTCCTTGCTATGCTTATGCTCAGCATGTTCAGTTCGCATCAAATCCATGAAATCTTCATCCATTTCTTCGATGACTCTTGTTCTGATTGGTACATCTTCTGGCAACTTCACGAATACGAAAAAGAATGTGTTGTTCACACCTTTTTTCGTCATCGCCCCGTAAAGTGGATTCACGGGGAAAACCGAAAGCATCTCTGACGCCTTGATGTTGAGGTCGTTGTACTTGAACACAAGAGTTCCATGCATTTTGAGGACTCTCCAAAGTTCTTCAAATCCTCTGCGTAGGTCGTCTTGCCAATTACCACTTCCTTGATCCAAAGCACCATACTTCGTCGTGATGAGGCCTGATGTAGACCTGAACAAGTGCGGAATGTCCCAAGCAATGTGAGCAAAGGTGTCCGTTGGAACAGCATGTAGTTCTCTGTAATCCTGAATGTAATCGGGCTGAACGCTGAAATTCGGTTGCTGTTTGATGCAACCGGGCGCTTCTTCCCGAATGTCCAGGTAGAGAGCATTTGGGTGCTCCTTGTTTTCCTTGTGCCACATTTGACGGCCTCCACAGCAAGCGTCGAGAATCACCTTGTCGTCCCATCGAACATTCAAAGTGACTCGATACCAGCCACGAGGGAGGTCTTCTTGGTCAATCTTCCCTGTCTTCTTGAGTCGTGTCATCACATTGCGGACTTTGTGTTTCCACGATGCTTGAGGAGGTTGCCATTTGCACTCGATTGAATCGTCGCACAATTCTGGGTATCCTTCCTTCACGAACTCATAAATTTTCGTGATGTGGTGCCTACCAACAGGCACGCAACTCATCTCTGTCTTAACCAGTTCTCTGTAGAGCAACTTGCTTTCTGACATGTTCAGTCGATTCTCTTATCGTCGGTTTTCCCCGTCCTTTGAGCCTCGATTACTTTGCGAACTCTTTCAAACCCTTTATTGTCCTCTTCGGACAAGAAGCCTTCTTCGAAGTCGCGTTGTGAAGCACCTTCTTCTGCAGCGCGTTTTCGGTCGCTCAACAGTTGCAGGTGCCAACCAACGGGAATGGTAGGCCATTCCACTTGATCGTCTCCGTTTTCGTCTGAAGGCAAAAGAACCCACAAGTGGAATTGATTTGCCTCGTCACAAATGCGATTCATCGCTGGATACAGTTCCATGGCTTCTGCATCTCGGTGTATCAGTTCATTCTTGATTCTCATCATGTCACGCCAGTCGTGTGCAAACACGGTCTTTTCGTGATTTTTGATTGAGAGTTGAATGAATCGAGGATACGCTTCATCCTCAATACCGGCTTGTTCTGCCATTCTGTTCCAGTCGCCTCGCATGCTTTTCTCGTTGTCGGGTTTGTAGATCCAAACAAGGTAGCGGGAATTCTCCCAACCCTCGTCTGCACCAGACCTCGCACAAACATGGTCTGGAATCCGCTTGAATTCTGTCCAAGCAGGTTTCCTCCTCTCCAGTTCTCGGAGAAGTTCATTGTCTGACGCCTTCCTTACGGTAGGTTGCTTGTAGCTCTTACGCTTTCGCTGTGCCATGTTCAGTTCATGATTTGTACCCAGTTTCCTTTTTCGCTTTTCGTGAAAACATACTCGATACCGCTATCGTAAATCAAGTGGGTTTGACCTCGGAAGTCAAGGTAGAAGATGCAATCTGTATCTTCCTCCTCATCTACTATGGAAATCAACTTCAAATGTTCTTCCACATACCAAATGTCTTCTTCGGTGTAGAAGCCATCCTCAATTTTCATCATGTCCAATGTGAACTGCAATTCTTCTTTTGGATTGGCCAACCAACCATTGTTCATGCAAGATTCACACATTGTCATGAATTTTCCTTCTTCAATCATTTTCTTGTAATCTCTGGTGTCACAGACTCCACAGTAGGAGTCCGGTGAATTATCCAGTTCTTCTTGTGATTCGTCTTCGAATCCTGTCTCCATTACAGTAGACATGTTCAGTCAAAGAGACCTCCTTCAATCAATTCTTTGAGTTCTTCGTCTCTCTCTTTCTTCGTCAAATACCACCATTGATGTGCGTCATCAATGGTGTTGTCATTGATTTGTTCTAAGATTTTGCGAACAGTAGATGTGATTTTCTTCCCTGTAATGTCAAAACCGTAGACTGCCTTATCCAATTGGTTCACAAGAGGCATGTTCAGTGTCACCGATGTCTTGATCGTTGAGCATTGTGGTAAGTGCATCCATCTCCTCATCCAATTTTTGAAAGACGCAAAGCCCACGCATTCTCGTGTTAGGCCCACAGGTGATTGAAACCGTGTAGACTCTTCGAGTTCCGGGTGGCGTCTTGTAGACGAGGTGGTGCAGACTGCAGAGGAAACCTCCTGGTTTTAACACTCTCACAGCTTCTTTCACCCAAGCATACGGGCGAATGAATTCAGTCTTCCACAATTTGTCGCTGTAATCAATCTTGACGCCCTCGGTGGTCGTCATGTCATACGGTGGGTCTGAAATGACCACATCGTATGTGTTGTCTTTCATCGGAAATTCTTCTCGTGCATCCGCAACAAATGTTGGGTTGTGCGTATCTTGAATGTCCATGGTGTGTTCATTCTCTCTGCCTTGGATACTTCCAGAAAACAGATGAAGAACCGCATGGTCTTCTGTGATGCTCAGTAGTTTGTCCAGTCGTTTAAGGAAGCCACCAGGGTATGCACCCTTGTACTTCGCCATTGGACGACCACACGCCCAGCCATGTCTCTTTCCGAGTTGGCTTTCAGTCATGTTTTGCAAACTCGATTTCTTGTGCTTTAGCATGTCGTAGTGGTTTGCTATTCTCCAAATCGTTCCTTTCGAACAACCGTGTTTCTTTCCGACTTCATCGTATCTCATGCCACTATGCAAGTCCTGTAAGACCTGCTTGTGATCCAATGAGTTCACCAATTCACCTTTCAGCGTTAGTGCCATGTTCAGTCGTCCTTGTGGACGAATACTGGGCCGTCTGTCGAATCGACCCATACTCCTTCTTCCATGTGCTCCAAGAATGCTTTTGCGTCCCAATCATGCGCCATAGGCATAGGGTCGCCGTCTTCAAGCCCGTACATCTTCATGATGTTCTCTTTGGCATATCGCAATTTACCAAGTTCCAAGTATTCGAGGTCAAGTATTTCCTCGGTGAACCAAGGTTCCAGCCATTCGCGTATTTCATCCGCCTCCAATTCATCAGAATCGGGAAGCATGTCGATGTATTCGCTTGTTTCGCCTTCTTTCCAAGGCACAGTTGCGACAAAGTAAGCCAAACGGTTGACATGGCGCTTACCTTGGCAGATGTACAATCCACCGTCTGCGTCAATCAAGGTCCAGATGTATTCGTTAGGTTGCTCCTTTACGAAAGCAATTTCCGGCCCATAGGTCTCGAAGTAGTAATCGACACCCATGACTTCACCTGGAGCATACTTGTCTCCTTTCTTCACTGGCCCTTCTGCTTGTGAACCGGGTAAATGGTTCTTCAAGGGCAAGTATTTCTCATAGAACAGTTCGCTGTTCTCCGTCAAAACTTCGTCTGACATGTTCAGTTTATCGTCAGGGCTTTTTCATGCCCCTCTGTTTTGAATTTCATGCATATCAGCATTTGTGGAGTAAACCACCGTGGAGCATACCGCTCCATCGAAAGGCTGTTGATGTTGTCTACATATCCAGCCATCTGCTGTATGACCATTCCAAGCCAACAGGCTCGGGCTGTCCTTGGGGACAATTCAGCAGCAGCATAGTACCTGCTACCGATAGATTTGTTCAAACCATCCCATTCTTCCCAATCAGCTAACATCATGCCGCCAAAACCTGCTGCTGGTTCAGCAAGCCATTCTCCTTCTGTGGGATCATTGCTTGTGACCATCCCTGCAATCAGTTTGCAAAGGGAAGGGGGGGTGAAATACTGCCCCAGTTCTTTGATGAGCATCCCTTGTAGGGATTTTTCCTTCGTAAGTGTATGCAAGAAGTCTGCATTGTGTCCGGCTGCTCCACGCATCCATAGATTTGCCATGATTCCAAATGAAACTCCAAGGTTTTTCTCAACCAAGAAGTCTCTTGCTTGGAAGGCATTCTTTCTACATTCTTCCTTTTCGTAGGGGACAAGTTCGTCACCATTTGTGAAAAGGTTCTCTGCCAAGTGCCTCGTTTCCCACATCGTCATCCAAAAACTCCAATCAATGAAGCTCCAGAAAATCTGAACAGGGTTCGACCCCGTTCCGATCATGATTCTTTTGATGTGCTTTGCAAATCTCCTTGTGCATTCTTCAAGACTCATCTCAAAGATGTTTGCTCCATCAAGGTCGGTGTTTGAACCGACCTGTCCTTGTGTATGGCGTTCATTCACCATCGCTTCAAGACTCATGTTCAGTTGTTTGGGCACCTCGGACACTCGTTCGAGGGGCAATTGCTGCATGTCCTTTGACACCGGTTCCTCCACACCGGCACACGCTTCTCAATCATTGGCAAAATCAATCTGACTTTCTCCATGTTCAGTGAACAAGTTTCGCTTTTGCACCAGAAATCTGTATCGGTGCTTCCACTGTTGTGCCACATTGATTCGGACAAACATCACAGGTTGTGTCGCAAGCGATTGCCCATGTGTCCCAATCCGAGTATTTGTCGCCAGTGAAAATCAGCGGACCTGCTGTCTTCTTTCGGCCTACCCCGCCAGTCGCATAGGACTTCGTTCTGTCCATAGCATCGTGGTTGAGGTATTCCCACCGAGGATCTGATGAACCCTCGAATTTCCAAGGAGTCTCGAGAGGCCTCCACCCTTGCGTCTCACACATTGCTGTGAAGAAGTTCTGGGTGTCGTCCATTTTACGCCCCTCATCTGTATCACGGTTGAAATCTGCACTGCAAATCCTGATGAACACCGAGTCGGCGTATTCGTCGCCGGGTGGTCGGGTCATTTCGTCATAAGCAATCAGTCTGTTTACGATGTCTCGCACACGATTCTTCTCGGCTCTCCCAATTGTGAGATTGGGTGCCCATTCATACCCCGGAATGAGGCTGAAATGAATGATTGCGCCGCTTAGTGCCATGCGTATGAGTTGGTCGTCCGTAGGAAGCGTCCAAAACTTCGAGATGATGACGGTACGAATACCAACCATCCCTGCCGCTTCGGCCAGTTGTGTTGCTCTTTCCCAATCAAGTGAAGGATCACCAAGTACTCCGTTCCTCAACCAATCAAGGTGCGGGTTTTTTGCGACCATCTTCAAAAGGTCGTACATAACCACTTCGGGCACCACATTTTGATGTACTGGAACATGGAACTTGCGTCGGCCCATTTGCACAGCCATACTTCGGGCTGCGTAGCATCCGTGGCATCCGCCTGTGCATCCAACTGTCGTATCGCACACATTCGGTTCCGTCTTGTTGTTTCCTTTCACACGAACGATCCCTGCATCGAATTCTCTCCGTGGAATCAATTCCTTTCCTTGGCCCATCGTGAAATTACGAATGGGCTCCTTTGCAATTACCGGTAGTTCGATTACCAATTTTGCCATGTTCAGTGGGGCGATTTTCTGGCCCCTCAAGTTCTATGATCAATCCCGTAAGCGTATCCCTCGCTTTTTCTGGGTTTCCGTTGTCAATGTGCTGGATTGCGATACCAACCAGTCCAATGATTGCCCTTTCTGCTGTAGAAGGCATGTTCAGTTGAAGTCGTTGATGAATCTTCGAGTTCCCTCGATGTCGTCTTGAACCATCATCGCATACATCGCAACCATCTGTTGAAGTGGTGCTGTTTCAGCGTGCTTTCCAAGGTCAGACATGAACGATGCAATTGCCTCTGCACGATCACCATTGTCCAGGTATTCGTTTGCTCGACCTTTTGCCCATTCCATGTGTTCTTTTCGACCCTGTTCAAACACCACACGGGTGAAAGGTTCGTTTCTCTCACCTTGATGTTTCACAGCTTCTTCTTCTTCGATTGCGAAATCTCTGTAGTACTCGATTGCTCTTGCTGGCAATCCAATTGTGTCTCCCTCGGAGTCCGAACTCAGAAGAACAAAGTCTCCATGAAGTGTCAGAAGTTCCTCAACAGGCCGACCACTCATGCGTGCTACGATTCTTTGTGCAACAACATTGTTTGGACTTCCGTTGAGTCGCCCTTCTTCGTTGCCCCACAAGTCGATGATTTCATCGTCGTTTTCATCTTGCCATACAGATGTCGTGACGCACTCAATTGAGCCACCAACGCCAACTCTCAGGCTTTCATATCCAGTGTAGGTGAAATCCTCCACACTACCATTTGCCCGAATGATCAATCCTCGGGCTCCGTCATTGCTCTCGCTTGACATGTTCAGTTCATTTGTTCGAGATTGTCCAAGGGTATTTGACCCTGTGATTCGGGGTCCAACAGTTTGGACACGAATACAAAGTTCTGTCCAGGGATTGTTGTTTCCACCACTACGACTTCTCGTTCGCTGAAAATTCCGTGTGCTTCCGTGACTCGGCAGTTCTCGTTGATGCTCGGCATCCACTTTTTCTCCCAAGTATCGGGCCACATTCTCAAGGGTCTCAATTTGTCTGTCATCAAATCAACCCTGCTTTCTTTGCTGCCTTGGCGTCCTTCGCCAATTTGACCGTCTTCTTTTCCCAGTGTGGCATGAAAAATCCACCACCGGATAGGTTTCCTTCGCCAACGAATTGAATCCCTTTCACAGATTTCGGCAATTGAATCGCTTTCTCGCCCTCCCTTTCAAGGAGAGCAACAATCTCTGCTTCTACTTCTTCTCGTTCTTCCTTCAACTCTTTGAGTTCCTTGTTTAAGGCGCTCTGTTGATCCTTGAAGGATACCAATTCTTCTACCAGTTTACTGAGTTTGACCTCGACTGGTTCGTTGTCCAATTCAGACATGTTCAGTTTGTTTCAGACCTTCAAGCGGTTCGTACCGCTCATCTCCCAGAACCCACTTCAAAGCAGTGATTGCCCCTTCGAGTCCTTTGTATTGTCTCATGTGAAACATTCTTTGTGATTTTGGACATCTCTTCAATGTCTCAAAGTGAAAGTTTCGTTTCTTGATACATTCATTGAGTTTGTCTTCTATCTCTTGCCAACTCATATCGTAGGTGAAATTACTCATCTGACTTCCTCCATGCTTTCATGTATGTGTCAATCCACTCTTGGTGGTGTTGATCACATACCCCATGATGGCGAGCCTGAGGTTCTCTCCCTATCGGTCTTCCGCAACCAAAAATACACTTCGGACCTGAGTCTGATGTGCATCTTTTTTTGCAATACCCTCGTTCATTGAGTTGGTCTGTTTGTTTGTCCTTTCCACATCGCTCACAGGTGGGCATCGTAATCACCCCTTACTGCATGCAGATGTTGTAGACCTGTATCTCCTGGCATCATGTAAGACACCAGTAGATCCAACGGTTCTTTTGCTTCAATGAGATAACAGGCAGCGGCTTTGATTTCCATCAACACTGCTGCATCGCCTTTGGTAAACCTGTAATGTGTTGCTCTTCCGAGGCCATAATGCTCTGCTCGAAAATGATTCTCCCCATACTGGAGAGAAGCTTCCCAAGCGATTCCCATACTGGCATCGAAACATTGCAGGTTTACCATCACAAGTCCCGCAAGAACATCTCTTGCGAATTCTTCGTCCATTTCCAGAGTTTCCTCTGTCCAATGTTTGACCATGTTCAGTTGGGCATGAAATACCCAGTGAGAGCCAACTTTTCAAGTGCGCTTGCATCTCCGTTTTGGAATTTCTCAATCAGTTTTGCTTGATCCGTTTGTCCAATCTGTCGCAGTCGCTCAATCTCTTGACTGAGTTTTGCGTTTTTGTTGGTGTCGGCCCCAAGCACCCACTTTCCTTTGACTTTCTGAGGTAGGGCGTTGCTTTGGATGAGCCCAGTATCGAATGTTTCCAGCCTGTTTGTGAAACCATCTGATTCTGCAAGACTCTTTCTTTGGGTATCAAGCAGTTCGCTCAACACAACCAAGTCCTCTGCCTCAGTATTTCGTTCGCCATCAATTCGCTGACGACGAATCTTCTTTCGCTGCTCTGCAACTTGTTGCACCGCAGCATTGACCTTCTTCCGCTTACGCTTGTCAAGAGCCATGTTCAGTATTGAGCCTCATCGTTCATTTCTTGGATTCTGTTGGATTCTTCTTCCATTCTTGTCCATACCAGAAACAATTCGCCATCGGCCCCATACGATTCATCCAAATCAAGTGCTTCACTGTGAGAAAAACACTTGATGTAATTCCGCCATGCTGGCGTGTCATATCTGTTCATTTGTTCCACCAAAAAGTCCTGGTTGTCTTCAACTTACCATCTACCTTTGCTTGTAGAACGATTCTCGTAATCCCAATCGTCTTGGGCTTCTTCTTTCCTTTTGCAACAGAATTGATGGTCGTTTCACCGACATTTACCTCGGTGACTGTCCATGTCCTCTTTCCTTTGTGAAGGACGCTTTTCGTTGCATTTGAAACAAGTCCGTTATCACGGAGCTGTTTACTGGTGACTTTGTCACCCACTTTCACATCCAGCGGTGTTCGCTTCATGCTCATGTTCAGTATTCGTTGTTGCTGGCGATATAATCCCATCGCTTGTCTTCGACATCGTCAAATTTCGCTTTTCCAACAACCCACTTCCAATTGTCATCGAAACCTGCAGTGAGGTTCCGTAGTAGAAAGGGAACGACATTCTTCGCCAAGATCTCCTTGCCAAGTTCGCTCTCCTTTTCGATTGTGTAGCCTCCTACTTCATCGAAGTATTCTTGGGTATCAGACTCCCAAACATTGAACCCAGTTGGTCCATCCAATCTCGCCGCCTCCGGAATAGCCCATTGCTCGAGTTCCCCGATGAAACCCGTTGCGATTTCTCGATACCATGGATGAAGACGGAAGTCTTTGGTGACTTTTTCGTATTCTGTTTGGCGATATTCAAGTGTCTTTCGTACTCCGTGGCACATTCTACCCCAAACTTCTGTTGAAAGGACTGATTCGTTCCAATGTTCTTCGTGGTTCTTCCACGATTCAAGGCTGTCTTCGGCTTCACTGATTCCTTCTTGTTCTGGAAGAAGCAGATAACAGAATTCACAGGCTCCTTGAGGGAACGGCCATCCTTTTTCCAAACAAGCGTCTTCTACGCTCATTTCACTTGAGATGGGGCCATAGTAGTAGCCCCCATTCATGAACCAAAGCCAGTCGGCGTCAATGTGAATGACCTCAATCTCCGTTGGAGTTCTTGGATCAATCATCATTGCTACATTTCGTTTGAGTTCCAGTCCTCGTTCGCAGAACAAGGGCTCCTCATCTTCGAGGGCTGATTCTCCTTGGTCTGGACAAATTTGATTGATGAGAACAGGTGTTCCCTCGTCATTGTAGAAAGCCACAATGTCGGCTTCTGCAAACCCTGCACCGTAGTTTTGATCTACGATGATTACGATTTCGGCATCTTCTCCGAAGTAGTCGTCAATGCTTCGCTTTGCGATGTTCCATTTCGACTCTTGTGGGCAGTGTGCCCCATCGTGTAGGGTAATGTTCAAAATTGCCACTTTGAGTTTGTCGGGCAAACGCTGTTCGCAATCTGCGCCGACTGGTGATTCTTTTCTTCGTTTCTTGGTCAGTGCTTTCTTGCACCAACCGCACTTCTCGTGCTCGTTCATGTTCAGTTTAGGGCACCAGGTCTTCGTGCTGACCAAATTCCCTCATTGTTTGTTGAAAGGCGATTCTCAAAAATGATGGAAATTCGCCCCGTAGTTTTCTCCTTAATTCAAGAGGGTTGTGAAACAAGTCCCACAGACCAAGTGCATACTCAGTCCCCACTTCAAAACCTCTCATCTCCTCAACGATTGCTTTGAACTGTTCAAAGTCAATTGTTTGGACAAGATGGTCATAATTCATCAGCCACTTCCCAAGTAGTGTGAATGAATCTATCCCCATGTTCAGTCGTACAAGTCATCTCTTTTGAGGAAATCGGAGTTTCCCTTTGATTCGTCTTGAAAATGCAGTTCGGCACTTCTTGTGAACCCACAAGTTCTTCTTTGTCCGAATTGCATCCATTGCGTTGCAAAGTTTGAGATGAATTTGTCCTTTTGTCACTTTTCGGCCACATTCAATGCAGCCGATGTTGTTGCTTGAATTCTTCATCAGGAAGATCGTTTCGGTTTCCAATCCCGATTCAATCAAAACTCCAAGTCGGAACACACACTCTGCATGAACCCACAAGTACTGGTCTTTTCCTCCTGTGTCGAATTTGTTCTTGAGCAAGAATGCAATCTCGCCCTTTCGCATCGAGTCTCCGCAGCAAACACAGTTTTGACTCCCTGTGTTGCACTTCTTCCACTCGAATGCCTCGTTGTCTTCAAACGGCTCCAAAAGTGCCATGTTCAGTAGCCATCATTGACATCACTTCCTTTACCTCCTTTGGCAGAGGTTCCAGTGAACGAATGATCACCGGTGCGTGAATTTCTTTGATGGGTTCGATTTCGATAAGTCTCACTTCCTTCGTGTCTTTGCGATTCTTCAACCAGAATTCAAATGATTCTGGGATGATGTGAGTTCGTTTGTCAAGGAAGTAAGCATGCTCTTTGCCTTCTTTGTCCTTCCAAATGATGACGCATGTCTTCATGTTCAGTGTTGAATCCACTCACATTCTTCTTCTTCTTCATGAAGTGCAGACATGACCTCGGGATAGTTGTACAGAAGGTAATCGTTGTATTGGCCGATTGCTTCTTCTATCACCTGTTCTCTGCATTCTTGGAGGGTTTCATTGATTCCTTTTTTGAGTTTCCTTCGCAATTTCTTGCACCCTTCGGGTGTCGGCTCATGTTTGTGTGCAAATCCCAACTCATACGCATGTGCTGGTCGCAGAAGCATGTCAAGGAACTCCTCATCATCTACTTCGTCTCCAAACAGGTTGTATGGTTCGATTGCACCCAACTCCCGGGCTTTAGCCCACAAAGGGTCTTCTTCGTGTATCAGCATCATTTCAAAGATGCGCTGTGCTTCGGTTCCGATTGCTTTGTTGATTCTTCCAATTCGGTTGTGTTGTTTCAACCAATTGGTCATGTTCACTTCGAAACTCAAATCCTTCGGGAGCATGATTCCCATGTCCCATAGTTCGTGCCTTCGCATGTAGTAGAAATCTGGATCTTGATGTCCTTCATTGAATTCCACTGATGTAAGGTGTTCTTTGCCTTCGGGCCACAGCCCAAATTCTTCGTAGAGAATAGCCAAAATCCCACAGAAAATTGAACCATGGGGGCTCCAGTCATTCTCATTCTTCACGCTGTCGTTGCGCCAGTAACTGTTTTTGATGATGTGAGCCATTTCGTGAATGGCTGTTGTCCAACCAGCGTCTTCTCTCAGGTTTACTCTCCTTTCGCCTGATGCGGTGCCCCATGCGTCCTCCATTCGTGGATCGCTTTTGGGCAAAAAGTAATACCTGGGTACTTCGATTTTGAAGAGGTCTGCGCAATCGTAGATGTAGTTGACTGATTTTTCCCAGTCTACTTCACTATCAACTTTGTAGCGCAGGTTGTTAGCCCTCTCCCATCTGTATGCTTCCCATTGCTGAGGGTCAAATCCCCCCACATTCAGAATTAACATGTTCAGTTCAAACTGTCATCAACCTGTTGTCGATGTCATATTCAGGAGTAGGTGCAATCCACACCCAAATCTGATCCATGTGCTTGACAATCGCACTCACTCCGTTTGAAAGCTGATATGCTTTGTAGACAATCAGTGCTGCTGCCATGCTGTTTGTTCGACTCCATGTTCCTACTTCATCTCTCCATGCTTCTGAACCAATTACATGATCAAGCATGGCTGATGAGAACACGAAGTCCGTTGTCGTTGTCGTGATGAGGGATTTTACCTCTTCACCTGTGAACCCCAGTACGAATACTTCTTGGTCGTCCATGTTCAGTCCAACTGGCCGTTGGATTTGAGGTATCGCTTGAATTTGTCGCAAGGACCCCATGACCAAATGATGTTGCCAACTGATGTGGCACCGTCAAAATGGTTGTCGTATTGGTGCTCCTCGCACCTCCATTTACCTGCAGCAACATCATCGATGTTCTGCTGGGTGATTTCAACGATTTGACCTTCTTCGTTGTGTCCGATGAAGGGTTGAAAGAAGGACTTGCCTCCCTCGTTCCAAATCTTTCCGTATCCTGTCTCAGATTCTCTGAGCTGTCCAAGTATTTCACTCGACATGTTCAGTTCGTTTCCTTCTTTGTCGAAGAAAGCATGAAACTCGTATCCTCTTCTGGCAAACTCAATGATTGTTTTAATGTCGTTGAGGTAAAGTCTCACATAACCATACTTCTTTTGGTAATTGACCATCCTACGAATGATAGGTTCCGGTCCCAAGGTAATTTTGCGGTAAATCATTCCTACTGTATGTGCGCCTTCGGGCACCTTCCTTTTTTCTTGTGCTTGTTCATTCACCATGTCTACAAGACTCATGTTCAGTCTTCATCATATCCATTACTTCGTCCGGTTTACACAGACGATTCTTTTTGTGATGGCACCGTGATTCTTCTGTTTTGCAAACCCTGCATTTAGCAGTGTTCCGATGAATCCGTTGTACTTTCCCGCAGACGGGACACTGTACTACACTGCTCATGTTCAGTTCACACAACTTGCACCATACGGAGCCAGTTCTGTGGATTCGCCTTCGCCAGTTTGAGAGATTTAACGAGCGTCCTCATCGAACGCTCTTTCCCTTCGTACTGGTCGGACAGCAACCAATTGAGAACATCTCGCTTGAGTTTCTTGTCCATCTTCGGCTCAATCTTGTGAATCAGCGATTTCATACGCTCTTGCATCTCCGCATCAGTCACTTCGATGGGGAGATACATTGAACGGTCAAGAACCGCATTGTTCATCTTCTTCTCTTCTTCGTTTGTGATCACGATGACACCGCCTGTGTAATCCACTTGGGCAGGTAACTTCCCGAGTTGCTTGGCTTCCTCTGGGTCCACCAGGGCTGCTCGGTCAGTAAGCCATGAGACTGTCCTTCGGTCGCTCGTGTCCGTCAATGCTTTCAGCAAATCAACGAAACGCTTGTCGTTCCAAAACGGCACATCGTCAAAGATGATAACGGGGATTTTCGGCATCAAAGCCTCACCTTTCTGGTTTTTCTTCCCCTTAACTGCCGCTCTTGCGTCGATGGCTTTCTCAGCCATCTTCACGACGAACTTGTAAACTCCGAACGCCGATACACCCGCCTTGATGACGATGTAGTCTTCGTGCTCTACTCGCTTGTACTTCTTTTTCGCCAGTTCCTCTACAACTGTGTGAGTTTTCCCAAGACCAGGGCTTCCACCAATAATACAACTGTTGATGCTTCCTTCAAATACCGCACCTGCGACATCTGCCATCAGCTCCATTCTGTCATTGATGTGCAACCGATTCAATCTTTCAGTCACGGTCGATTGCCTTCGTGGCCGTTGTTGCTCTTTTTGCACAGTTCGAGGTGTCATCGGCTGGGGTGCTACCGTTGCCGGTTCCTTCACTGGCTCCCATTCCTGTTCACCAGTATTGGGTTGCACCTCGAGTACTTCCTCGACTTGGGCTGGTTCCGTTTCCGGCTCCTCTTCCCAAGTGATCTTCTTCGCTCTTCCGAATAGACCCATGTTCAGTTCGTTGATGAGAAGATTTGCTCAATCTCAACAACTGCTCGGGGATCAACATCAAGCATGACCATGATTGCGTCCAAAACGCATCTTGGGTTGCTGAGAATCCCTGCTTTTTGCATTTCTTTGAGAGCAGCCACCAGCGCCTTGTCGAACTTCGGGCTTTTCTTGATGAGTCCTTCCGTTCCTTCTTGGGCTTGCATGACGGCAGCCAATGCCGCCCATGAAACCAAGCCATCTTGAGGTCCGTTTGAGGTGTATTCCATCCTTTCCCATTCGACTTCTTCAACCGCTTCAATCACATGAGGAACATCGTAGGTGATTTCCTCAACTGAATGGTTGCAGTGTGGTCCGTGTATGTGCTCTTCTTCTTGTGAATCAATTTCAACGGTTTCTTCCTCGGTTTCTTCCTCAGTTTCCGCCTTTCTTGCTTCTGCTTTTTCTTCTGCCTTTGCCAAGGCTTTCTCGATTGCGTCCTCCACTTGCGTTTCGGGTACAACTTCTTCCTCGGCTTCTGGAGTTGCTTCAACAGCGTTCTCCACAATGGCTTCTTCAAGGGTCATTTCATTTTCTGGAGTTTCCTCCTCCATGATTGCTTCTTCGAATTTGAGATCCTCATCTGGATTTTCGAGAAGGTCTTGTGTCACCTTCTCGAGCCATTCAAGATCACCATCAAACAGTTGATGTTTGCATTCTCCGCATGCTACCCACTCAGTAAGGTTGTGCTTCGAATACCACGCTGGCACTTCCTTGATGGATTCGTTCTCTTGTGCGAACTTCAGCATCAGGACTGTTGCATTGCGGTATCGAGCAAATTCCTTCTCTTCATCTGACATTTTGTTGTAGCCCTCCATTTCGGGGCGAATCAACCTCTGCACTCCCATACCCTCATACCTGCCGTTGTCTCGCTCCAAGTATTCCAAAACGAACTCAGACATCAGGCTACTCCTGTTGTCTTCATCGCCTTTGCCCTTCGGGTCCTCGTAGAGAATCCCAAAGAAAACTCGGTTGAGCCACAGAATATGCTCATTCGGGTCGTCTGCTTTTGCCATGTTCAGTTCA
>Ga0160423_10000611_pt1 | contig 29316 bp, 17 predicted proteins | sample CRUFie14St8metaG_FD_108191 | JGI IMG/M metagenome (GOLD analysis project Ga0160423, IMG submission 108191) | Marine microbial communities from the Costa Rica Dome - CRUD Field 142mm St8 metaG | ecosystem: Environmental > Aquatic > Marine > Oceanic > Photic zone | place: Costa Rica: the Eastern...
CCCGACTTTACCCTCACCTCCCTAGGCAAAGATGGACCAGAACTCGTGACCCTTTCCCAAATCACTTCCGGCAAAAATACCCTTTTACTGTTTTTCCCCATGGCCTTCACCGGGGGCTGCACCACGGAAATGTGTGACGTCTCTGCCAACCTTGACCGCTACACGGAACTGGGCGCCCAAGTGTTCGCTGTAAGCGGTGACAATCCATTCGCTCAGGCAGCTTGGGCAGAAAAGGAAGGCATCACCGTTCCCCTTTTGAGCGACTATGAACATCAGGTCGCTCAGCAGTGGGGTGTCGCATATGACAGCTTCCTTCCGGACAAGAACCTGACCATGGGAGGTGTGACAAAACGGTCCGCCTTCGTCATCGATGGAGAAGGCATAATTCGTTACGCGGAGGTCAATGAAAACCCGGGGCAGAACCCCGACTTTGAAGCCATCCAGTCGATCCTCGCGGGCCTCAGCTGACACAACTACTTTAGTCCGGCGGCCGCCAGAAGAGCAGGATCTCCTGACCCACCTTATTCCACGGAAATCGGAGGTACCTCTGGCTCGGGAGCAACAAAAGATTCATCTCTAGCAGGCGGCTGGGGAAAGGACGCCGCCGGGGCTTCCCCCGCCCCCTCAGGGAGCTCCCCCACAGGAGCCTGGTTTTCATTCACAATCACGCCTCTGGAAGCTGAGCTATCGCTTATCATGATCGTCGGAACAAACCCAATCTCGCCCTCCGCTGTCTCCACCCTCAGATAGGATCCCCGCTCTCCAATGACTTTCAAAGGAGTCCCTAGGGCGAGTTGTCGACCCGCCTGAGTGGCAGTATCTGGGAAACCATTAAAGAGCCCTGCATTAGCATCGATTACCTCCACGTAGCTCCCGGGGGCATATTTCGGCTCGCTCAGAGGGTCTGCCCCCCTGCGCTGACTCCCGGGGGAATCCAGTGGGTTATTCAACTCGTCGTAACCACCCGACGTTGGAAGTCCTCCGCAGGAGGAAACAAGCAAAACTAGGGCCCAGCCAATCGAGAGTCGGATTATAAAGCTCACGGCCGGATTCTGCCTCCACCTCAACGCTGGTCAATGGGATTCCCTTTACCGACCTCCCTGCCACTAAAACAAAAAAATGCAGGCCCGTTCTCATGATTCCCGCCAATCTGGGATACGGAGCATCTTTCCACCTCACTTTTCATTCACAAAAAACGACCGTTCACTTTCCTTCAATCGTGCCTATCCTCCGTTGTGAGAAATCTTCGATCCATTTTACTCACAGGGGGAGCCGGGTTCATCGGATCAGCTCTCGCGCGGCATCTTATGCGAACAGAGGAACTCGAACGTCTCGTTGTTGTCGACAAACTCGGCTCCGGGGGCCGACGGGGCAATCTGATAGGGCCCGATCAGGATCGCCGGTTTGTTTTCATAGAGGGAGATATCCACGACCCTGACCTGATTCCCGGCCTTCTGCAGGATCACAAGGTAACCGGTGTATTTCACCTCGCCGCGGATACCGATTCCGAAACTTCGCAGTCTTCCACTGTTGACCTGGCAGTAGCGAATGTTCTTGGGACCGCACGCGTCCTCGATCAATGCTCTGCTGCGGGAGTTCCCCTGCTGCAATGCTCCACCAGTAAAGTCTATGGGACAGTCTCCCCCCCTGGGCGTTCAGTGGAAATTAATCCTCTCAAGCCCCTTGCACCCAACGCCGCGTGTAAGGCCTCTGCCGACCTCCTTTGCCTTGCAGCTGCGCACGATCGCAAACAAGACGTCGTCATAACACGCGGTTCAGATACTTACGGTCCTCGTCAGGACCCCCGCAAAATGATCCCAAGGTGGACTCGGGCCGCCTTTCGCGAGCAACCCCTCGCAATTGAAGGCGAGGGAACCCAAATCAGGGACTGGATTCATGTCGATGATCATTGCCTCGGAATGATCGCCGCTTTTCGACGAGGGCACTCAGGCTCAGTCTACCTTCTTGGAGGGCAGTGTGAACGCACGGACATTGGTATCGCTCGAAGTATCCTGGAGACTCTGGAAAAGCCTTCGTCGTTGATCTCACTTCAGCCCGGAGTTGAAACAAAATCGGTGCCTGCCACACGTTACGCGGTTGATTTCAGCAAGGCTCGAGCAGGACTGGACTGGCAACCAAAGGAGCGCTTTCGGACCAGCTTTCCCCTCGTGGTCAACGAGATTGCCGGCAACCTCCGGGGGAGCATTTCCGATTGAGTCTGCGCCAAGGAACACTCAGCCAGCATAGACCTCGCCGAGCTCTTCTTCCACGAAGTCAATGTCTCGAGCAGGGACTCCAGCCCCTTCGCGGATGCTGCGCAGGGTGCGCTGCGTTCCCCGACGAGTCTGCGGACCCGCTACCTTGTCACGAACGGTATCCACGATCACCGGGGCGATCGCAGCGACTCCAAGAACCCCAAGGGCAAAGGCCACCGGACGACGTGCACTCCGGTGCATCATATCTCCTAGAAAAATTCCAGCCGCTACCCCGAGTGCGATCGGAGCACACTCAACGCTGGCATCCACCAGGGCTTTAGCAGGATCCTGCTGTTTCTCATTCACTGCTGAAGCGTAACTAATCCTCAGCAGGGGAAAACAAGAAATTCCCAACATCGCTGCTTTTAACGGAAGCCCCTATGCCTTCAATATCAACCCCGATGTCTGATCCATATGCAATGATTCTAGCCGGCGGTAGCGGCACACGTTTCTGGCCACTAAGCCGAAACTCAAGGCCCAAACAGCTCCTCGACCTGCTGGACTCCGGCACCCTTCTGAACCAGACAATCAATCGGTTGGAGGGCCTAATTCGCAGGGAAAACATCCTTATTCTGACCAATGCGGCCCAAGAGGACGCGGTGCGCCATCTCGCTTCTTCCATACCCCCGGAAAATATCTTCGCAGAACCCGCACGGCGGGACACAGCGCCTGCTGTTGCTCTCGGCGTCGGGTTGGTCGCCGCCCGTGATCCAGAAGCAGCCATGATGATCCTGCCGTCCGACCAGCTGATCCTGGATACTGCTGCATTTCAATCGGTCATGAAAGACGCCATCGCGACAGCCTCCGAGGGTGGAGGCCTCGTCACGGTTGGGATCAAGCCTACCTGGCCCTGCCCATCCTACGGATACGTAGAACGAGGAGAAGCCGCAGTTTTGGACGGGCAAGAACTGACTCATCACCCCCACGAGGTCACGCGCTTTCGTGAAAAGCCTGATGCCGCTCAGGCCGAAGGGTTTCTTGCCAGTGGTAATTTTGCCTGGAATGCCGGTATGTTCATCTGGTCGATTCCAACCGTGATGGCAGAACTTCAACGCCATGCCCCTGAGCTTGGTGAGTTTGCTAAAGAGCTCCAGGAGAGTCCCGACGTGAAGGCCACAATTACATCCCGGTTTCCTCATCTTACGCCAATTTCCATTGACTACGCCCTCTTGGAAAAGGCTTCAAGAGTCCTTAATATTGAAGCCTCCTTTGACTGGGACGACGTGGGATCGTGGATCTCTGTGGCCAAACATCTCGATACTGCGGGTGACGGCAACCAGACCAATACCCAGATCACGCCCATCGACAGCGCGAATAATATTGTCTTCAGCTCGCAAAATAAGCACGTCGCTCTCCTCGGGGTGGACAACCTGATTATCGTGCAAACTGATGATGCCATTCTAGTTGCCGACCGCGAACGTGCAGATGAAATTAAAAAGGTGGTTGGGCTGCTCCCGGAAAACCTGCTCTAGGCAAAGGCTCGAATTTCCTCTGTAGATGACTCCTCATCCGATTCTCGCTATCGACCACGGCCAGTCCCGCATCGGGATTGCTGCTACGGATGAGCTTGGAATCGCCTCTCATCCCGTTGAGACCATTCATATCAGCCAGACTGATCCCTTGAAAAGAATTCCAGAGATCGCCGCACAACGGAATGTGTCGCTCATTATTCTCGGCCTTCCCCTGAGACTCGACGGCAGCGAGGGCAAGGCCGCCCAGCGGGTACGAAGCTTTGGGAATGCGCTCACCGAGAAAATTCCCAACATCCGGCTGGAGTACAGCGACGAGCGGCTAACGACGACAACCGCCTCTGAGAAACTGCGGGAAGCCGGTAAAGACACCAGAGCCCAGCGTGATATTATTGATCAGGTCGCTGCGCTGGAAATCCTGAACGGCTGGCTGGACGAAAATGAATCAGAGTGAGCAAGAGCGGCTTCTGAGGTTCGAAAGTGCGTTTTTGATCGCGTCCGTATCCGCTCAGCGATAGTGAGATTGTATGCGGATCGTCGTTCTCCTGCTCCTCTTCCAATTCACCTCGCTCTTCCCTGCGGCAGCCCGGCCCAATATCCTCTTTCTTCTCGTCGATGACCTCCGACACGACACCTTTGGTTTCGCGGGGCATCAGATTTGTCGTACTCCTCACCTCGACCGTCTTGCCGCGGAAAGCCATGTGTTCAAGAACGCCTTTGTTACAACGGCGATCTGCATGGTAAGCCGAGCGAGCATCTTCACCGGTCAGTATGAGGCTCGTCATAAAATTCATGATTTCCGGACTGAGTTCACGGAAACTGCATGGGCCAAATCCTACCCTCAACTTTTGAAAGCCGCTGGCTACCATACCGGATTCATCGGAAAATACGGGGTCGGAAACAAAATGGCCGAGGCACGCAAGACCTTTGATTTCTGGCGCGGCTTTGCCGGCCAGGGACGCTTCCTCGATCCGAAGCGCCCCAACAATCAGCACCTCACCTCTCTTCAGGGTGATCAATCCCTCGAATTCCTTCGCACCGTTCCGGCGGACAAGCCCTGGTGCCTGTCTGTCAGCTTCAAGGCTGTCCATTGCCAAGATGGGGCGAAACGACAGTTCCCCCCGGACACACGCGACGAAAATATGTTCTCCGGAACGACGATCCCGGCGGCTCCGCTTTCGGATCCCGCGATCTTTCAGGCCCTCCATGAACCCCTGCAAACATCTGAATCCCGACGACGCTGGGAAATCCGCTTTTCTCCCAAGCTGTATCAGGAAACGGTCAAGGACTACTACCGACTCCTCTTTGGAGTGGACCGGGAAGTGGGTCGGATGAGGGAGGCCCTCAAGAAACACGGGATGGCCGAAAATACCGTGATCATCTTTACCTCTGATCATGGGTTCTATCTCGGGGAGAGAGGTCTCGCTGGAAAATGGTTTGCCCACGAGGAATCGATCCGGATTCCCCTCGTTATTCACGACCCCCGAGATCAGGGCGGGAAGAAACAGCCTCTCGACGAACTCGCCCTTAACATCGATATGGCTCCTACCATTCTCTCCTATGCCGGCATACCCGCACCTGAAGAAATGCAGGGGCGAACTCTCTCACCTCTCCTCTCAGGCTCCTCCGAGGGATGGCGGCGAGATTTTTTTTACGAACACCATTTCATCCCGAACCGGATTCCCGAATCAGAGGCAGTGCGCGGCCAGCGTTGGAAATACATTCATTGGTTGGCTCCAAAACCCGGAGTTGAAGAGCTCTACGATCTTCAATCTGATCCCATGGAGCGCACGAATCTCGTGGAAAGCCCCTCTCATCGCAAGAAGCTCATCGAAATGAGGAAGCGCTGGGAAGAGCTCAGGGAGAAAGCCAAATAAAATATCCACGCGCAGCGCAACAACTGCCGGAACCTTCCGAGGAATTCTGTCTCGCGCTGCTCTTCTCGCTCGATCTTAAAAATCTGTAATCCCGATTTTCGGGATTCAGAGATGTGTGGTAAGGGAAAGATCCATCAACCCGTGTCGCATAGCCCTCCTGCTGGCTTATCCAGCTCTTCTCTTCGCCTCCCTCCCAGTCTTGGGTGGAGAGGGTAGGCATTGGGCATTCCAGCCACTGCTGCCGGCGACACTACCGAAGGTAGACCATCAAGAGTGGGTTCAGAACGATCTTGATCGCTTTACTCTAGCTCACAGTGAGGGCGAATCCATTGCCTCCATACCTCGCGCGGATCGGCGTACTCTCATCCGCCGCGCCTACTTTGACCTGATCGGACTGCCTCCCGCGCCAGCTGAGATCGAAGCCTTCTTGAGAGATCAATCCCCCAGTTCCTGGGAGAAGGTGATCGACCACCTGCTGGCTTCTCCGCACTACGGAGAGCGCTGGGGAAGGCATTGGCTCGACCTTGCGCGCTACGGAGATTCGAACGGTGGCGACGAAAATCACGCCTATCCGTTCGCGTGGCGCTATCGTAACTGGGTAATCAGCGCCTTTAACCGTGACCTGCCCTACAATCAGTTCGTCCGCGAGCAGTTATCAGGAGACCTCATGGATCCAGAGCGGGCCGGGAGCATTGCCGCCACCGGTTTCCTCGCGATTGGAACTAAGATTCTCGCCGAAAAAGACCCGGTCAAAAAGCGTGCAGATATCGTCGACGAGCAGATTGATACGATGGGGCGGGTCTTCCTTGCCCTCTCCCTCGGCTGTGCCCGATGCCACGACCACAAGTTTGATCCCGTATCGGAGCGAGATTACTACGCTCTTGCCGGGATCTTCCACAGCACCCAGATCGAAGACCGGGAATTGCGGACCCCGGACTCAGCCGCGGCCCGAAAAGCGCGCCACGAGCGGACGGAAGATCTGAAAAGGAAAATCGAACTGCAGGAGCAGGCCTTGGAAGCCCTCCGAAATCAAAAGGGGGCTATCGAATGGGAAGCGGAGGACTTTGCTCGGGGTAATATTATCGTCGACCGTGACAATTACGGAGCGGGAATCGGTATAATCTCGGACCCGGGAGCGCAGCGCAATTATGTCGAATACGACATCGATATCCCGCGTCAGGGGACCTATCAGCTCTCCTTACGCTATGCAGCCGCCTCTTCTCGACCCGGCCGTGTGCTCATCGACGGCTCGGTGGAGTTGAAAGACGCTATCTCTCAGGTAACCGGAGGTTGGATGCCCTCCGACCAGAGCTGGCATGCCGAAGGTCTTCTGCTCCTTCAGATGGGCAAACAAATCCTCCGGCTCGAGTCAGAGCCAATGATGTCGCATCTCGACAAGCTCAAGTTGATCCCCGTTCAGAACCCGGAGCAGGCCACTACTCTTCTCAAAAAAATAGAAGGCCTTCAAACTGAGGTATCGGCCCTGCAAACAGGCAAAAAGGAAGAGCTCCCCAAGGTCATGGCTGTGAGAGATGGAAAAATCGCGGACTCGCGGATCAATGTCAGAGGGAATCCACACGAGCTTGGAGACGTGGTTCCGCGAGGCTTCCTCACCTCCGTTGGAGCACCCCGTCGACCAGGCAAAATCACAAACCAAAGCGGTCGCCTTGAACTTGCAGCATGGATGACCTCACCCGCTCACCCCCTCACAGCGAGGGTAATGGTCAACCGGGTTTGGCACTGGCTCTTCGGTAAGGGCCTGGTCTCTACTCCGGACAACTTTGGCACCACTGGAAACACCCCTGAAAACCAGCCCCTTCTCGACTACCTCACACACTATTTTCTCCAGAGTGGATGGTCACTTAAAAAACTTCACCGCCATATTATGCTTTCAAACACCTATCAAATTTCCGGCGGACAAGGAGGTCGCGGGCTGCGACGGATGGAAGCGGAAGTCTTCCGCGATGCGGTCCTCGCAGTCTCAGGATCCCTCGTTCGAGAGGCCCCCACGGGTCCTCCCCCAAAGGTTAAGGCTCAAGACCCCTCACCTGCTGACATAGTCAAAAATCGAAAAATCTATGAGGATGCTCAACACCGAAGCATCTACCTCCCAGTGGTGCGCAGCCACGTCTACGACTTTCTCAGCCTCCTCGATTTTCCGAATCCGACGGCACCTACGGGCCGGCGCGGCAGCAGCACGGTAGCGACTCAGGCCCTTCTCATGCTAAACAGCTCATTTCTTATCAACCAATCGGCCGTTATCGCCCGACAGATTCAATCTCATGAAGATCCCCTGCACGAATTGTATCTGCGCCTCTTCTCCCGGCCGGTGACCAGAGAGGAACGCGGGGAGGCCCAGGTCTTTCTCAGGGAGGCAGGCAACAATGGGCCCCAAGCATGGGCCCTGCTCTGTCATACACTTCTCATCTCCAACGAATTTCTTTACCTGCGATGAGTAGCAACCTTCCTTCCCCGAATCTACTGCCCCGCCGGAATGCACTTGGGCGGATGGCTCTCGGCTTCGGTGGGCTAGCCCTGAACACCCTTCTGGCAGAGCAGTCTCAGGGGGCGAGTCCCCTCCGACCTCAGGCGCTGTTTCCCGCCCGGGCACGCAGGGTCATTTTCCTCTTCATGCACGGAGGTCCCTCTCATGTAGATCTTTTTGATCACAAACCCAAGCTCAAGGAATTCAACGGCAAACCGCTTCCCTTTCCGGAACGTAAGGTCCAGTTCGCAAAGCGGGGCAACCTGCTTAAACCCCCGTGGCCGCTGCGACAGGTCGGAAATTCCGGGCACTGGATGTCCGAGCTCTGGCAGCACCTGCCCAAAGTGGCCGACGAACTCTGCATGATTCACTCACTGTGTGAGACAAATGTTTCCCACGGAGGTGCATGCATGAAAATGCATACCGGCGACGAAGCACTTCTGCGGCCCAGCATAGGTGCTTGGGTCAACTACGGGCTGGGTAGCGACAACAATAATCTCCCCGGCTTCGTGACAATCTGCCCGACCTCCCTGCACGGGGGATCCGACAACTTCGGACCGGCCTTCCTGCCAGCCGAATTTGGCGGGGTCCCCCTCGGAACTCCCGGCTATCCCAACAGTCCCGCAAGAGACGCACGGTTTCACTACATGACCAACGAGCGCATCAGCCACCAGAAGCAGTCTCTCCAACTGGGGCTTTTACGGCGTATTCATGAGCGCCAGTCAGCCAATGACCAAGCAGGCGCTCTGCTCGAGGACCGAATGAAAAGCTTCGAGCTTGCCTTTCGGATGCAGATGGCTGCGCCCGAGGCCACGGACCTCTCCGGCGAGAGCGAGGCAACACGCAAACTCTATGGTATGGACGACGCCCGAACGGAAAACTTCGCAAGGGAGTGCATCATGGCTCGAAGACTGGCAGAACGGGGAGTCCGGTTTATTCAGGTCAGCCATGCACATTCACTTAAATTCAATAATGAACAATGGGACCAGCACTCCCACCTCGAAAAGGGGCACTCCCTCAATGTCGGACAGATTGACAAACCCATCACCGGCCTGATTCTCGACCTCAAGGCCAGAGGGCTACTCGAGGACACTCTGGTCCTCTGGGGAGGAGAATTTGGTCGGACGCCGACAACGCAGCAGGGCAATGGCCCAGTAGGCCGGGACCACCATCCGGATGGATTTACGATGTGGATGGCGGGCGCGGGAGTAAAAGGCGGATTCCGCTACGGCCGCACAGATGAATTCGGTTACCACGCTATTGAAAACAGGTGCACCATCCACGACCTGCACGCTACCATTCTCCATCTTCTCGGAATCGACCACAAAAGGCTTACCTACCGGCATAATGGCAGGGACTTCCGCCTCACAGACGTTTACGGTGAAATCGCTTCTGACATCTTAGGGTAGGTCGACTGCCCAGGCTTCTGAGGCCACGCAGAGACTTCGGTCTGAGGTATAAAACGAGGCCGGCCAAGGAGCAGAAACGGACAAGCGTGAAGGGTAAAGTTGCCGCTTTTCTGCAGGACTCAAATTCAAGGCCTCCGCATGAACTGTTCTCCATCGACAAGCCGTTAACCGGCCGTAGCATCCCGGCGTGAAGATTCTGTCATCCTGTAACCTTCCCTCACCTCCTGTCCTGCTATCGACTCTCGTTGGAGTTCTCACAATTTTTGCCACTTCTCCAATAGCCGGTGCAGCAGAACGCCCGAATATCGTTCTGATGATCGCGGACGATTGCACCTACCTTGATATGGAGGTCTATGGTGGACAGGCCAAAACTCCAAACCTGAACCGGCTTGCCAAGGAGGGGCTTACCTTCAACCGCTGCTTCCAGACGGCTCCGATGTGTTCTCCCACCAGACACAATATCTATACCGGGCTCTACCCTGTGCGTTCTGGCGCATGGCCAAACCACACTCAGGTTTACCCGGGAACCAAATCGATCGTCCACTATCTGGGGGACTCTGGCTATCGGGTAGCCTTGAGCGGGAAAGGTCATATTTCTCCCAGAGAGTCCTTCCCATTTGAGTATTCCAACGACTTCAGCAAAAACGAGCCTGAGACGCGGCCGTTCTTCCCGAACCTGAAGAAATTTATCGCCCAATGCCGTTCTTCGGAGACTCCCTTTTGTCTTGTTGCATGCTCGAACGAACCCCACTCGCCGTACACCATGGGTGACGCCTCAGCCTATCCCCCCGAATCTCTCAAGCTCCCTCCCTCGTGGGTGGACACCCCAGCCACGAGAGCTTCCTATTCGAAGTATCTTGCCGAAATCACCTACTATGACTGGCAATGTGGAGCCTTGCTCTCATTGCTTGATGATTTTGGACTCAGGGACAACACCCTCGTCATCGTAGTGTCAGAGCAGGGGTCGGCTTTCCCCTTCGCGAAATGGACTTGCTTCGAAATGGGGCTCGCTTCCGGAATGATCGCCCGCTGGCCCGGAAAAGTGAAGGCAGGCACTTCCACCAATGCCTTGGTCGAGTATGTTGACCTCCTACCAACCTTCGTCGACGCGGCAGGCGCGACTCCTGAGGATCTCGATGGTAAATCCTTCCTTCCGGTTCTCCTTGGCGATGCCAGTGAGCACAAGAAATATACCTTTGGCTTGCAGACCACCCGCGGCATTATCAACGGTAGTGATGCCTATGGAATCCGGAGTTGTGGCAATGCCCGCTACCGCTATATCCGGAACCTTCACCCAGAGGCAACCTTCACGAACGCTGTTACTCGTAAAGGAGGAGACGGAAAAGCCAATTTCTGGGTCAGCTGGCAGGACAAAGCTGAGAAGGGAGATCCTCACGCTAAGGCGATGGTCAAAAAATACCAGCGACGGCCTGCCGAAGAGCTCTACGATGTCGAAAAAGACCCCCACTGCCTCGTCAATCTCATTGAAGATACTGCCCTTGCAGGAGTCCGAAAAGAGCTCTCAACCCAGCTCGATAGCTGGATGAAGTCTCAGGGCGACAAGGGTGCCACGACGGAAGAAATTGCCCACACGCGCAAAGCCAACTTCAACCGGAGCAAAAAGCGCAAGAAGAACTAGAACCCCTCCCCACAGCTCGCCCTTGCTCTGCCCCTCATCCAAACACTTTTAGCAATTCATGAAGGCTCCCCTTTTCCTAAAAATTTTTGCACTCTGTTCTCTGTCCCTCTTGCATACAAAGGTCTCGGCCACCGAGGCTACCCGCACCGGATCCAATATTGTTTTCATCCTCGCTGACGATCTTGGGTGGGGCGAACTGGGCTGCTACGGCCAGAAGAAAATCAAAACTCCCAACATCGACCGACTGGCAAGCGAGGGGGTCCGATTCCTCCGGCACTACACCGGGGCCCCGGTTTGTGCCCCAGCCCGCTGCGTCCTGATGACTGGCCGCCATCTCGGCCACGCTGAGATTCGCAATAACGGAGACTCCGGGAACGGCAAGCCGTTTCCCGGACAGTGGCCAATCAGCGCAAAGGCCATCACCATTGCTGAGGCATTGAAGGAGAAAGGCTACGCGACCGGAGGCTTCGGGAAATGGGGCCTTGGACCCACTGACACCTCCGGCTCGCCAATTCGACAGGGGTTTGACCGCTTTTATGGCTACAACTGCCAGCGTAACGCCCACTCATTCTTCCCGCCCTTCCTTGATGACGATGAGGGAATTGATCCTATCAATAGCAACCCCATTCGCGGGCATCAGCGAAAGCCCGAAGGCGAGATCGTTGCCGATGATTACCGGGCAAAGACCTACGCGCCAGACCGCATTCTCGAAGAGGCTCTCAAATTCATTGACGCTCACAAAAAGGGCCCCTTCTTTCTTTATTGCCCATTTGTTGAACCCCACGTCGCCATGCACCCCCCAGCAGAGTGGGTCGACCGCTACCCGAAGGAGTGGGACACGGAAAAAGGGCCCTACAGGGGGCAGAATGGCTACCTTCCCCATCCCCGTCCGCGGGCAGGCTATGCGGCAATGATCTCAGATCTCGATGAGCATGTTGGAGCGATCCTGAAACGGCTCGAGAAGCATGACCTCGTCGAGAACACCATTGTCATCTTCACTTCGGACAATGGGACCACCCACCGTTCCCGGGATCCCAACTTTGGTGTGGGCGGCGTCGATGCCGACTTTTTCAATTCCACTGCCGGTCTCCGCGGATTCAAGGGAAGCGTCTACGAGGGGGGAATGCGAGTGCCATGCGTCGTGCGCTGGCCGGGACTGACCCGCCCGGGAACGACCGACAATACTCCTTGCTATTTCCCCGACTGGTTTCCCTCCCTCTGTGATGTCGCAGGAGCCCCGCACCCCGACAGTCTCGACGGAGACAGCCTGTTACCGCTCATTCGCAATACGGGCAAGCCCAAGCCCTTCCACCGCCGTAAGCCGATGATCTGGGAGTTCCATGGATACCGCGGGCAGCTTGCCGTCATGGAGGGCAAATGGAAGGCCGTGCGTCAAAACGTGCGCACCAAAAAGCCCGGGCCGTGGGAACTCTATAATCTCGATCAGGATCCTGCGGAGGCCACAAATCTTGCCCAGAAGCACCCGGCAGTGCTGCGACGACTCGAAAAAGCCTTCCTTACCGATCGCACTATAAGCACCCGCTATCCTCTCAAGCTATCGAAATAGGGCCAAAATCCCTGCTCGGCTACGCTCAAGCGACCACTTCCACTCTCCAAAGAGACATTCCGCCCAGAAGGAAGTTCAATCATCCCAGTTGTGGGGTATAATGACCTAACCGACGGACGAAATATTCCCCGCCTGGCACCGTATTCAGATAGCATCCATGCGATTACTCCACCTCCGGTTTATCCTGATAGCGCTCCTGATGACAGGAAGCGCTCTCGGACAGCCTGATGGCAGGAAAATCTACGTCACTCACTGCGCCTCTTGCCATGGAGACAACGGACAGGGAGCCGACGGTGAATACGAAGAGCCACTTTGGGGGCGCAAGTCGGTAGAGTCCCTCGCTCGCTACATTCACCGGTCGATGCCTGAGGAAAAAGAGGACACGGTGGTCGATGAGGATGCCCATGCCGTGGCCCGGTATATTCACGAGGAATTCTACAGCCCGGCGGCACAGCTCCGCAATCGCCCCCCACGAGTCGAACTTCTACGGCTGACAAACGAACAGTTCAGGCAATCTGCAGCGGATCTCATTGAGTCCTTCAAACGGCCCCAGACTCTCGTACCAGAACGGGGCCTCCGAGGGCGCTACTTTAATGTCGAAAAGATGAACAAGGAGAAAGAACACGTCCTGGACCGGATCGATCCCACCATCGATTTCAACTGGGGAGGTGGGGTTCCGGCTGACAAAATCAACCAAACTGGTTTCTCGGTCCGCTGGTCGGGCTCCCTTCTTGCCCCGGTAACAGGCCTCTACCAGTTCCGGGTGAGAACCCACAACAGCGCTCTCTTCCTGCTGAACTCATTCCGTGGAGATGACGACAAGAACTCCTTTATTGACGCCTACGTAAGCACAAGGAACGAGTCCCACGAAAAGTCAGGGAGTAAATTCCTGCTAGGAGGTCGGGGCTATCCGGTCTATCTGCGCTACTTCACCTACAAAGAGAAGGTGGCATCTCTACACCTTGAGTGGAAACCTCCCGGTGGAATCTGGGAGGCCATCCCTAATGACTACCTCATGCCTGAGGTCCTCGACACCGTCACGGTAGTTGGAACCAAGTTTCCCCCGGATGATCGCAGTCTTGGCTATGAACGTGGTTCCGGAGTCTCGAAGGAATGGCAGCGGGCCTCCACCTATGCCGCTGTCGAACTGGTCAATCACCTCATCACCTATCTTGGCACGGTCTCTGGACTGAGCAAGGAACAGCGTAAGGACCCGGCGACCCTTCGCTCCTACGCCCACCAATTCGCTGCCCGGGCATTCAGGCGGCCTCTTGACGCAGAGCAGCAGGAGAGGTTCGTTGACAGCCGGTTCAACCATCAGCCCGACCCAATGGTTGCACTCCGGCATTCCATGCTGCTGGTCCTGACCTCTCCCCGCTTTCTCTACCCGGGACTCGCCGATAACATTGGGCGCCCGGACAACTTCACCGTGGCATCGCGCCTGGCCCTGACCCTCTGGGATGGGCTCCCCGACAAAAAGCTCCTCCACGCCGCCGGCGAGGGCTCCCTTCAAAGCCCAGAGCAGATTACCACTCAGATCCAGCGCATGATTCTCAGCAATAAGACGAGGAGAAAGATGCAGGGATTCTTCCGAGAGTGGCTGGCTCTAGACGAGCAGCATGACCTCCGGAAGGATCCCGACCTTTTCCCCGGTTTCGACGAGCGCCTCGTGAGGGATCTGCGACGGTCGCTGGAGCATTTTGTCGATGAGGTGGTCTGGAGTGATCGCTCCGACTACCGGGACCTCTTGCTCAACAAAAACATCTTCCTGAATGAGCGCCTTGCCACTTTTTATGGAGCTGAGCCTATGCAGGGTGAAGCGTTGCGAAAAGTAACCCTCTCCAACAGGCCTAACTCCGGTATTCTCACTCATCCGTTCCTGCTTGCTGCTCATGCCTACCACAACAACACCTCGCCCATTCACCGGGGTGTCTTCATCAGCCGAAACGTCCTCGGCCGCCTTCTCAAGCCGCCCGTCGAGGCAGTCGCGTTCAAAGACGACGAATTCGACCCGGCCCTGACCATGCGCGAAAAGATTACCCAGCTCACCAAGGCGACCTCATGCATGGAATGCCACCGGGTCATCAATCCTGTGGGATTCAGCCTTGAAAACTTCGATGCCGTCGGTCGCCACCGGCTCATGGATAATAGAAAGCCAGTCGACACGGTCACCCGCTACGTCAACGAGAATGAGAGAGAGATTCCGATCCGCAGCATCCACGATGTCGCCACCATGGCTGCCGGAAGCCGATTGGCCCACGAAGCCTTCATTACCCAGCTGTTCCACCACTTTACCAAGCAGTCCATCAATGCCTATGGCGCTGACACGAAAGCCTCACTGCATGCAAAATTCGTAAAATCTGGTTACAATATCAGGAGTTTGCTCGTAGAATTAACCAAGGTGGCAGTAAGCCATACAGCTGAAACCAAACCGTTCGCCGCGAAATAAGCGGCTTCATTCCCGGACCAATGACAATACCGCGCAGCCGCCGCAGCTTCCTCCGAGACCTCGGTTTATCGGGTGCATCACTGCCTTTTGTAGCCGGTCTCCCGAGTCTGCAGGCGGCCCAAAACGAGACCAGACGACAACGCCTGATCATCGTGTTCTCTCCCAATGGGACTCTTCCTCCCCATTTTTGGCAGGATTCTCCCGGCCCGTTGAAAGAGCTTAAGTCCATCCTGCAGCCGCTTGCTCCCTACAAGGACCGCATGCTCATGCTTAAGGGGCTGAATAACAAAATTCGTGGTGACGGCGACGGCCATCAGCGGGGTATGAGCTGCCTGCTCACCGGCATCGAACTGCTTCCTGGAAATATTCAGGGTGGATCAGACTCACCGGCAGGGTGGGCAAGTGGCATCTCGATCGATCAGGAGATCAGGAACTTCCTTCAGAGAAACCCCGCAACCCGCACCCGCTTCGGATCCCTCGAGTTCGGGGTAGCAGTGCCAGCTCGGGCCGACAACTGGACGCGGATGGTTTACGCCGGATCGAACAAGCCCGTGGCTCCTGTTGACGATCCCTACCAGATGCTGAACCGTCTCTACGGTCAAAACAAGGACCGGGCAACCCTTGCAGGGCTCCTTGATGATGTAAGCGAAGACTTGAGCAAGGTTTCCTCAAGGATCAGCAGTGAAGACCAACAGAGACTCAAGGATCACCTTGAGCTGGTGCGTGCGATGGAGAGTGAGCTTAAGGCTGCCGAAAGCGGAAACACTCTCGTCCACCCAGAACCCGAGCTGGATCCCAATATCGAACTGGTCAACGACAACACTCCGGAAATCAGCAGGATGCAGATTGACCTGCTTGTCAATTCGCTGGCAAATGACATGTGCAGGGTAGCAAGTCTCCAGTATATGCGATCGGTGGGGCAGGCACGCATGAGATGGCTTGACGTCAACGAGGGGCACCACAGCCTTTCCCACGAGCCCGACAAAAACAATGCCGCTCAGGAGAAGCTTCTCCGGATCAATAAGTGGTTCGCCGGAGAGATCGCCTACCTTGCTTCAAAGCTGGACAGCCTGCCCGAACCCGGAGCCGAAGGGTCGATGCTCGATCATACCACTATAATGTGGACCAACGAACTCGGTAAGGGAAACTCTCATAGCCAGAACGATATTCCCTTCCTTCTCCTGGGAGGTGGATCGGGCTTCAAAATGGGGCTGTCTCACAATTTTGGCGGCCAACCTCACAACCGGCTTCTCATCTCTCTGGCTCATTCCTTTGGTCATGAGATTGAGCACTTTGGCAACAAGTCCCAGAGCAAGGACGGGCCTCTTAAGCTGACTTAGGAGAGGGTCGGAGCGTCTTTCGCACGGTTGGAGAACTTCTCCTTGCGGAATCCCCCGTCCCAGAACACTCCCCGCTCTCCGCTTTAGGGACGAGACCGACCCGTACGCTCTCTTCTCCTAAGGCAACCCAGAACTCCTACGGGAAAACTTTACGGTGAACAGGTGAGCCCGGGCGACGTCATCAAGTTGATACTCCTTTCCGCGATCTGGGGAGCATCGTTTCTCTTCATGCGGATCACTGCTCCCGAGCTGGGGCCCTTCCTCACAACCTTCGCCCGCGTTGCCATTGCAGCAGTGGCTCTCGCGCCTTTCCTTCTGCGAGTGAAGCATCGCAATGCTCTCAGTTCCCATAAGTGTTCTCTTCTCATCCTGGGGATTTTTAACTCCGCCCTGCCCTTTTCCCTTCTCTGCTGGGCTTCACTCCATCTCGAGGCGGGGTTTACCTCGCTTCTGAATGCTACCACTCCGATCTGCGCTGCCGTCATGGGGCTCTTGTGGCTCCGTATTGCTCTCTCGCGACTTCAGGTCCTTGGCCTTGCGATAGGTCTCTCTGGAATCACAATTCTTACCGGCAATCAGCTCGACTTTTCCAAGGATGGGGCCGGGTGGCCTATTGTCGCGGTCCTCTGTGCTACCTGCTGCTATGCCTACGCTGGACACTATGCCAAGATCAGGCTCCCTGGTGTCTCTCCCCTCGCGGTTTCGGCCGGAAGCCTTCTCGCTTCAACACTTGCCCTGCTTCCATTCGCCATTCTCTTCAGCCCGGCACAAGCGCTTGGATCCGCTACTATCTTCAGCCTGCTGGCCCTCGGCCTTCTCTGCACAGCCTCTGCCTTTCTCCTCTTCTTCGATCTACTCAAACGAAATGGGGCGACAGCTGCAACCACGGTTACCTTTGTGATCCCGGTCTTTGGTATTCTCTGGGGATCGCTCTTCCTCGCCGAGGAAATCACCAGCCGGATGACCCTCGGAATGGTGGTAGCACTCCTGGGAACTGCCTTCGTTACCAAGCTGATCCCACGGCAACAGCAATAAGCTTGCCCATCAGTCCGGCACCGTTGGCTCCGTCGCCAGATTACTACCCCTGAAGCTCGAATCAACTTCCAAGGCACCGACGGCTCTCTCCTCTGGATGCCCCGCGGTGGCTCCCGTTCCTGCGAGCCCATAGATCGCTATTCCAGATAGATGGGGAGTCTTGCTCTCGAATTTCGAGTTCGCACTGAGAAGAAGATCCAAGCTCCCATCCTTAACCTCCGCGCGGTAGGGCCCATAGCGGTTCCACGCACCCAAAGTCTGCTTCCTACCTAGTTCCTCCGGGATCTTCTTGTTCTCCACGTTCAGGCGTAGCGACCGCACCGAATTCCCCTCATCCTCCATCATCCAGACGTAAACCTGATACAGACCATTCTCTCTGGGCCACCGAAGCGACATTGTCGCGTTGTTGACTGAGACCTTACTCATCAGCATACCCTGCAATCCCGCACCCGAGACGTATCCCAGCGGTTGCTGCGTCGAAATTGTTGTCTCTACACTCCCCTCCTTGCCCTCTATTCCAACCTCGAATCCCTCTGACTGGGCCTTGGCGTATGAAAGCCACCTTCCTCCATCTACTGCCACTTCGCCACCGTTCAGATTCACTCCCGCCAGAAAGCTCCATGCTCTTGGCAGAGCCTGTTCATTCACCTCAGTCCACCCTCCCGCAATGATCTGTAAAGTAGCCCCATCTCGTGGACGCACAACCTCGGCCGATCCCTCCGATACTTCCACCCTCGTTGCCTGTGCGCCGCTGAGCACTGTTACTCGCGCGCTTTCCAAAGTCACTGTAGCATTTCCTCCCAGCACTACCATTGGTTGCCCAACCGGTTGCGGCGCAACGTCCAAGGTTATCACGCCCCGCCCAACTCTGACCTGCTTACCTTTGTTTTGCTTTTTGAGCGTAATCTCACTTCCGGATCGAATGTGCAGATACGTTTTCTCCTCAACGTAGGCGACTCGTAAGAATCCCTCGCGAACCGTGATGACATCGCCCTCTCGAAGTTCATAACCGTTTTCAAGCCGGCTCTGGCTACCAACCTTTCGAAGAAGGACGGCTTCTCCCTGTATAAAGTCCACCTTCGCAATCACGCCCGCTCCCTCTGATGGACGAGGCGTCATCCGGTTCATCCCAAAGAAGAGAGCTCCAATAATCCCAAGCAATAACAGGATCGCAATGCCAACAAAGACTTTCGAGGTGCTCTGCTTGGCAGACCGTAGTCTCTGCGGAGGGTTCTGGCCCTGCAGGATTCCCACATTGGGATCCCCTGCTCCATATTGCTGCCCGTAGGACTCCGCAACATTCTGAAAATACTCGTAGGCAGGATCGCCAGGCTCTGGAGGAATAATTTTGGCCTGTAGAGGCCTGACGGGTATCGCAGATGGCTGATGAGACTGCTGCGAGACTGGTGCGGGCGAAGGGGGCACAAGTGCAGGCGGAGGTGACGCAGGTGCAGGTGGTGGTGACGCAGGTGCAGGCGGAGGTGACGCAGGTGCAGGCGGAGGTGACGCAGGTACAGGTGGAGATGACGCAGGTGCAGGTGGTGGTGACGCGGGCGCAGGTGGTGGTGACGCGGGCGCAGGTGGTGGTGACGTATCAGGCTCACTATCGATCGCCCTACGCGAACCCTCAAGATCGTGCTCGCTCTGAGCTTGGTGGCATTCGCCTAAATTATCGGCGTGTCCCGACACCTCCGCCGCTTCGACGGAAGGTCCACCCACCCGCGATAGCTCCTCTCTGGTAGCAGCCCCGACTGGAGGTAGTTGAGCCATTTCGGCACTCTCCTCCGAAATTTGATCCTCCACCCCTGTTTGCACGGTGAGAGGATCCTCTTCGGGGGCTCGAGCTCCCTCATCATCGCCCAGAGTCGCCGGAGCAGCAGCGCTCCCATGCACCGCAGAGAGATCCCCAGATTCGTTCTCAGGCAATCGCTCCTCATTTACGCGCTCGCCCACCATGGGATTCGGCTTATCCGTGTAAAAGTCAGGAGGAGGCTCCTCTCCGACGCCCAGAAACTGCAAAGCTTTCGGCATCTCGGCGGATGCTCCCATGATCAGCTTGGGTGCCGGAGTAGCTCCTTCCGTTTCTGGGTCGACCGCAGTAATCAACTTGGGGCGCTTTCGGGAGCTGGGCTGATCTCCCTCGATTCTCACCACTCCATCCTTGGTTTCACGAAACTTTCCCGTTGCCACAAGATCGGCGTCAAACTTTGCTGCGAATTCGGGGTCTTCCTCCCGCCGTCTGGCCAATTCGGCCAGCGCGTCTTCATCAAGCGCATCCCTGAGAGTGCGCTCAAACAGTTGAGCCCGAGTCATCTCCCTCGTCCATAGCATCTCAGCTCCGCCCCCGCATCCCAAATTGTAATCCCCGCTCACCGGACACAATATTCTGGACAGCTCTGAAGACGAGACCGAAAGATCGAAACCCTGCCCCCGCGCAAACAACTCCGGGAGGTCCCAATTCACTCATCCAAATCTTTAACCTATGTCGATTACCCTTATTACCGGAGCCAGTCGTGGGGTTGGCGAGGCCCTCGCTTGGAAATTAGCTGGAGAAGGCCACACCGTGGCAGCTCTGGCGCGAACCGAAAAGCCCCTTCAAGCCCTCGCAGAAAAAGCTGAAGCTGAGCGTCTCTCGGGGGCAATCATCCCCTGTGCTGTCGACCTCCGTGATCCAGATGCAATCTATCAGTGCGTGAGCGCCCTAGAGAACCAAGGCCCGATCGAGACGCTCGTCAACAACGCCGCCGTGGTTGAGAACATTCCCTTCGCAGAGCAATCGGTCGCCCAAATTGACGCCATCGTCGACAGCAACCTCAAGGGCACGCTCTACTGCACGCATGCCGTCATCCAGCAGATGATTCCCCGCAGGGCCGGTAAAATAATCAACGTTTCGTCAGTGGCAGGGATTCGCGGAATTTCCGGACAAGTCAGCTACTGTGCCTCAAAGCACGGAATGGTGGGCTTTGCAGATGCCCTTACTCAGGAACTCATTCCCCACAATATCCAAGTCGCTACCATCTGCCCAGGGGCCATCGACACCCCACTCTGGGATCCCGAGAAAAACCCCTATCCCGGCGACATAAAGAAGACAATTCAGCCAAGCGAGATTGTTGACCTCATCTCATACATTCTTGCCCAACCAGATCACAGTATCTTCAAGCGAATCGTTGTCTTTCCCAGCAACGAGTGGCATTAAACCCAGTGGTCGGGGTGAATGATGTCACCAGGAGGCTCTGGTTCACCCCCTCCTGGCCTACACCCCAATAGCGTGCGCATTTGCCTCCTTGCTTATGAGCCCCATGGTGAGGTAAGAATACCAGGAACCCCGACGCCTCCCACGATGAAGATCCATCCTCCAACTCCTCGCGTTCCCTCCCTGTCCCTGAAAAGCAGAGCTCTTCTCTCTGCTTGTGTCTGCCCCCTGCTCCTCATCTGCGGTCAGGCTTCTGCCCAACGCACACTAGCCGACTCAGCCGCAGAGTTCTCAGGAATCCAAGGTCAGGAAGATTGGTATTACGGTTACCGCAATCTTACCCTCGACGGTGGCGGTAATGATTACGACCCGGAAAACGACTTCATTGCCTTCCCGGTTGATGGCACAAACTTCGGTTCTGATACGAATGCTTGGAATGGTACGATCTTCGACTTTTTTGACGCTGGCGGAAATACCACCAATCCCCCTTGGACGACTCTTGGCGTCGAAAGCTCCCATCCAAACGGCACCAATCAGGACGAAATCCACTGGACGGTGCGCCGATGGACGGCCACAGAGGACGATCTGACCGATCCAACTCTCCTGCAAGTCGAATGGTTCATTTCCAAGACTGTAGGTAACACCAACGGACAAGGAGTCACCGCCCAGATCCATCTTAACGGAACCATGGTCGGCAAAACCACTATTGCCGGAGATGATACCACGGGCATCACAAAGACCGTATTTGTAACAGCCGATGTAGGTGACCACATTGACTTGGTCCACACGTCTGAAGGTCCAGGAGGGAACACCGCGGACGGAAGTGACAGCTCCCTTCTCTCGATGATTATCTCCACTATTGTTGATAGTGACGGCGACCAGTTACCCGACGCCTGGGAAGAAACGTGGGCTCCCGGGGACCTGACCGTACTGTCGGGTGGGGCAGATTTCGATTCGGACGGCCTCTCCGACGAGGAAGAATTTGCTAATGGAACCGATCCTGGGAATGCAGATACTGACGGCGACGGCTACCCGGACGCCGAGGAGATCGACGGCGGTAGTAGCCCCAGTAACGCCTTGTCCCTGCCGCAGGGAGCCGGGCTTGCTGATTCCCGCGAGCAATTCAGCAACGTCCAAGGAGCAGAAGGATGGATTTCTGGATATCGTAACTATTCTATCGACGGAGGTGGCGACAATTATGATCCCAATAGTGGGTTCATTCAGTTTCCTGCCGAGGCATGGAGGGAAGCTCAGAGCCAGTGGCGCCTTGCCCCGGGAGGAGCTCCTTGGACCACTCTTGGAGCAGAAAACACCCATCCCAATGGCACAAACAGTGCTCCCAATGAGGAGCACTGGACGATCAGGCGCTGGGTCGCCTCGGTAGATAGCCCGACTGATGTGAGAGTCTATTGGACACACAGGGCCGCGAACACTGCGGGAGACGGCACCACAGGAGCGATCCATCTTAATGGGGAGCGCGTTGACTCCATTGCTGTTTCTGATGGCGTGGGCGATACCCGATCCTATTACCTTACGATCAACAATGGAGATATCATCGACCAGGTAGTGACACCGGTGGGAGTCAGTGGCAACCGAATTGATGCGAGCGATGGTTCCGCCAACTGGATGCGCATCGACACGAAGATCCCGGCTGCTCCAGTTCAGCCCAATGGCAAATATTTCATCCCCATGGATGCCGTGGACTCAGATGGTGACTCGATCCCTGATTTCATTGAAATAGATCTTCTCGGCGAAGACCTGACTCAGTTAGCGGCAGGATCAGACTGGGATGCCGATGGGGCGGCGGATGAGATCGAGGTCGCCAGCGGATCGAATCCAACGATCGGCGACACCGACGAAGATGGAGTCGACGATGGAGCGGAAATTGAGACCTTTGAAACTGACCCCTGCAACCCTGACAGTGACGGAGATGGCCTTAATGATGGTGACGAGGTATTTGGAGTGCCTGCGACAGATCCCAACAACGCGGACTCCGACGGGGATGGCTTTAGTGACAGCGAAGAGCTGCAAGCAGGTAGTGATCCCAATAGTCAGGGAGACACCCCACTTTCCGGAACTCTCGCAGACTCCGTTTTGAGCTTTTCTGAAATCCAAGGAGAGAGTGGATGGGAATCCGGCTACCGGAACGTTACCCTCGATGGTGGCGGAATCGATTATGACCACGTCGCAGATTTTGTCCCCTTCCCTGCCGAAAGCTGGAGAGGCACGGGATGGCGTCTGGCTCCCGGCGGAGCCCCTTGGACCCTTTTGGAAGCCGAAAACAGCCATCCAAATGGCACCAATAGCGCACCGAACGAGGAACATTGGACCGTTCGGAGATGGACGGCAGAGGGCTTGGACGGTGAGTCTGCCGTAAGGATCAGTTGGTCAACCCGTAAAGTGAACCCCAACGGCGACGGAGTCACCGGGGCGGTGCACCTGAACGGAGAGCGGCTCGATAGTGCTGTTGTCAGCGACACCGCGGGCGTCAACCGAATTTACTACGCCAATATTTCTAATGGTGACGTACTCGATCTCATTCTCAGCCCTCAGGGTCGGACCAGCGCCATTGATGGAAGCGATGGCTCGGCCAATTCCATGAGAATCGATAACCGGATTCCCGCTGTTGCCGTACAGCCCGATGGCAGCCTTTTTATTCCTGCCAACGCTCCCGATACGGATGAGGATGGAATTTTTGACCTGTGGGAAGAGGTCTACTTTCCCGGTGATCTCGATCAGCTTTCTGCAGGAAGCGACTACGACTCCGATGGACTTCCTGACGAGGAGGAGTTTCTCGCAGGGACAAATCCCACCCTTGCCGACACGGATGCCGATGGTCTAGCAGATGGAGCGGAGGCAGTCGCTGGGACTGACCCTCGCAATTCTGATACCGATAATGATTCCTTTGGCGATTTTCATGAGGTCGCCACCGGATTTGATCCCCTGGATGGGTTTTCGAATGTTGCTGAAAACTTCACCGCCATCGCAGATTCGCAATTCGACTTCCCCTTTAGCGACGACCCCCAGGGAGAATATGGGTGGACCCATGGTTACTATGATATCAGCGCGGACGGGGAGCCTCCCGCCAACTCAAACTTCATCCCCTTCCCCTCCGACGGGACGCCCTTCTTAAGTGAGCAAAACTTCTGGGATGGATTCGCTTTTGATTGGAGTGACGCGTCCGGGACTCCCGTTAATCCTCCCTGGACCGCGTTAGGGGCCCTCGACGGACACCCAAGTGGTGACAACAATGGCGTGGTTCATTGGGCTACACGTCGGTGGGAAGTGGATCAGGATGCCGAGCTTGCTCTTCATTACTCGGTCCAGAAAGTGAGTGCCGGAGGCAATGGGGTGACGGCTGTTCTTCTACACAATGGGCAACAGCTGCACAGCACAACGATTGCGGGAGACGATATCTTGGGGCAGACGGCATGGTCATTTGTCGATGCGAGAGCCGGAGACTACATTGAACTAGCCTTGAGCCCGCGCGGTGTTGACGGAAGCGACAACGACGGATCCGACGGTTCCAACTTCTACCTGATTATCGATCCGACCATTCCAGAAAACCCGCTGCAACCCGATGGACGACCTTTCTCTCCGGGTGAGGTGTCGGATTTGCGCCTGATCGATTTTTCTTACGAGGAGGGCAATGTGATCCTGCGTTGGACATCCAATCAGGGACAGGAATACCAGGCCCAGCAGTCAAGCGACCTCCAGAACTGGACTAACATTGGAGCGACCGCCACCGGAGCCGCCGGAGGAGAAACGGAGATCATTATTCCTGATGCCCCGGCATCCGCACGCTATTACCGCCTCTTGCAGCTTGAACCCTGATATGCCCGCCGGCCGGAACGGAAATCGAGTTCCAGAATTCAAGGGCTGGAGGGACTGATTCTACCTAATGTGAGGGAGGTCGGCGTCAAGCCGGCCTCTTTCTGTCATTGCCTTTATCTCAGCCCTGAGTGACGATCGAACAGGGTAACCCCTCCCCATTTATGACACCCCTTAACCGCTTCGTGGCACCCGCGGTTGCCGTAGCCATCATCGCCACTACCGCGCTTCCCTCCTTCTCCCAGTCTCTCGTTATTGCCGAATTCATGGCATCTAACCAGAGCAGTATCCGTGATGAGGATGGCGACTATGAAGACTGGATCGAGCTTCTCAATCAGGGCACTGTCGCGATTAATCTGGAGGGCTGGTTCCTCACCGACAACGCAACAAACCTGAATAAGTGGGCCTTTCCTGATCTCACCCTGAATCCAAATGAGCGCCTCCTCGTCTTTGCCTCGGCAAAGGATCGTCAAGATCCGGATCGCACCCTGCACACAAACTTCAAGCTCGCCAGCGAAGGAGAGTATCTCGCGATTGTCCGCCCAGATGGGCTGACTGTGGAACAGCACTTCTCCCCATCCTTCCCTCTGCAGGCTCAGGATATCTCCTATGGTCTTCAGCAGATAACCTCGGCGACTGCCCTCATCGGCCCTGGCACAGCGATCAGATACCAAATCCCCTCCAACGGCGAAAGTGATGTTCTCGAGGGAACCAATGCGGACTCGTGGATCGCAACCGAGTTTCCGGATAGCCAATGGAGTGCCGGTAGTGCGGGAATCGGATATGCCACGGGCAGCCCCGATGCCTACGATCTTCTGATTGAAACTGACGTCGAGGAGCAGATGTTCAGCGAAGCAACCTCCGTTTACATTCGGATCCCCTTCACTGCTCCAGATCCATCTTCTCTGTCCGCCCTGAATCTGAAAATGAAGTGGGATGATGGATTCGTTGCCTACCTCAACGGAAACCCCCTTCCGGTTGCAGAGGAAAACGCACCGTCAACCGACGAACTGAACTACCAATCGAGAGCGACGGCCAGCCATAGTGATAGTCAGGCCGTGGTGTATGATAATTATGATATTTCTCCCTCTCTCCTGTCGTTGGGGGAAAATGTTCTCTGTATACACGGGCTCAATGTTTCCCCGGGAAGCTCGGACTTCCTGATCGTTCCAGAGCTCGAGGCCCTTAGCTCAAGCGGAACAAGCACCCCTGCCTACTTCGCTGTCCCAACCCCCAACGCGCCAAACAACACTGGAAATTCCTCAGTGGGCCCGCTAATCCGGAATGTCACCAGAAATATTCCTCCGATTACCCTCGCTACGGCCACACCCCCGGTTGTGGCTGACTCAGCTGAAGAATTCTCGGGCAACCAGGGCGCGCTGGGCTGGTTTTACGGCTATCAGGAGGGCGCAGGGCCTTATGACCCTGATACGAGCTTCATTCCCTTCGCAGGTGGCGAACAAGGAGGGCCTTGGAACGGTACAACGCAGGAGTGGTCCGGAAGTGCCTGGGATGCCAACACCTCGGCTTCCTCACCATGGACTTCTCTGGAAGCCACCAGTATGCACCCTAATGACTCTAATCCAGGTCCCGAGCAGTATCCGATTCGAAGGTGGGTCTCTGACACCTCCGGTCTGCACACCATCGCGGGAACCTTTCATAACCTCAGTGCCTCTGGGGATGGCACAACTGGACGAGTTTTCCATGAGGGGAATGAAATCTTCTCCCAGCTCACAGATGGGGGGCCGGTCGATTTCTCAATCATAAGAAATCTGAATGAGGGAGACCGTCTGGATTTCCTCGTCGACAGTGGCCCCTTTGATCAGGATGGATCAGACGGCACCGACCAGACTGTCACCATCTACGAAGGATCTTTCGGCACGACAAGTGTGGTCATCGAGGCAGAGGTCCTTCCGACCATGCACCCGGTCGACACCGTGAGCCTGATCTGGCGGGTCATGTATGATCAGGAAACTACTTCTCCCATGCTGGATGACGGACGAGGGGGTGACGCCTTCGCTGGTGATGGAATCTTCACCGCCACGATTTCAACTACCGATCTCAGCCGGGGCGAAATGCTGCGCTGGAAAGTGCTGGCCACGGACACAGCGGGCGTTACTGCCAGGCAACCCCAGTTCCCTGACCCAAGAGACTCGCCGGAATACTTCGGAACGATTGCTGCGGATGCCTCCGTGACAAATTCCAACCTTCCCATCTTCCACTGGTTTACCTCCAATCCGGGAGGGGCCAACACAACCAGCGGCTCCCGGGGATCGGTCTACTACCTGGGGGAATTCTACGATAACATCCAAGCAGATCGGCATGGCCAGTCGACGGGAGGATTCCCGAAGAAGAGCTACGATTTCGATTTCAATAAGAGCAACCGCTTTCTCTTTCAGGAAGGCGAAGGGCGGGTGAAAGACATCAACATGCTCACGAACTGGGCGGATAAGTCAAAAACACGGAATACTCTCGGCTACGAGATGGTCCGCCGCTCGGGAGAGCCCGCACACTTTGCTTTTCCAGTTCGGATCCAGCAAAACGGATCCTTCTTCAGTGTCGCGGACATGGTGGAAGATGGCGATGACCGGTATCTGGACCGAGTAGGACTAGACCCTGAAGGTGCCCTCTACAAGATGTACAACCGGCTCGATTCCTCGAGCAGTGGTATTAACAAGAAAACCAGGAAAAATGAAAATAATCGTGATCTTCAGGACCTCATAAACGGGCTTGGCCTGTCGGGAGAAGCCAAACTTCGGTATGGCTATGACAATATTGATATCCCCGGAACTATCAACTACCTTGCAGCGCTCGATCTCACGAACAACAGAGATCATGGCCACAAGAATTACTACCTCTACCGGGATACTCTAGGGACTGGGGAGTGGCGGCCACTGGTTTGGGATATTGACCTTTGCTTGGGGCGCAACTGGGTCAGTGGACCAGCGTATTTTGATGACACCTTTACAAATAATAATCTACGGGCCGGAGCCTCAAACCGTCTTAAGACCTTTATCTTCAACGATACGACCCTGAACCAGATGTACTTGCGTCGAGTCCGAACCCTGATGGATCAGCTCATTGGGCCTGCTTCCTCTCCCGTCAGTTACCTCCCCGACAGAGTCGATGAGCTGACTGCTCTCATTGACCCCAACGACAACAACGCTCAGAGAGGAAACGACGATGCCGATCTCGATTACAGAAAATGGGGATCTTGGGGTAATCGCAATACCCTTCGGGAAGCGGCAAACCGAATCAAGGTCGAGCACATTCCGGGGCGGCGCAATCAGCTCTACGGGCTGAGTGAGATTCCTGCTGGACAGCCGGAGACTCCGGTCATCAGGTTCGGGACCGTCGACTATAATCCAGCAGCAAGAGGCGCTTCACCCGACCAGAGTGGAGAATACTTCCTCCTCGTGAATCCCAACCGAACGGCAATCGACTGCTCAAACTGGGAGATTTCAGGAGGCATCTCTTTTTCTTTCCCTGCCGGCACAGTCATACCCGCACGAGGGCGCCTTAACGTAGCGCGGGACGCCCGGGGATTTCGAGAGCGAAGCATCAGCCCCAAGGCGGGCGAGAAACGCTATCTGATCAGCGGCTATGACGGTCAGCTCTCCGCTCGAGGAGAGACCCTTACGTTAAAAAACGAAATGGGAGTAGTAATTGATACTCTTTCCTACCCAGGAAGCCCAACACCCGGACAGGACTTCCTGAGGATAACTGAAATCCTTTTTGCTCCTGCAGCGCCAACAGAAAGTGAACTTGCAATCGATCCCACCCTCACGGCAGAGGACTTCGAATTCGTCGAGCTGACAAATACAGGATCCACTCCTCTGGATATCAGTGGAGCCAGTTTCGTGGAGGGAATCTCACTATCCTTTCCACCACAAACTATCCTCGCAGCGGGCCAGCATATTCTGGTGGTAGCAAACCTGACCGCCTTTAATTTACGATATCAAGGGACAGATAATGTCGCCGGCGAATACACAGGCAAACTCAGTAATGATGGAGAGCAGCTCCAGATTCTGGACGCGGAGGGCGAGAACATACTCGAATTTAGCTACAACGATGCATGGTATGATGCCACCGACGACGCAGGGCATTCGCTCGTTGCGCGCAATCCAGCCACCACTCCGATCACTGACTTCGATCGCCCCGCCAATTGGGGTGTCAGCCTTCAGCAGGGAGGAGATCCCGGCATTTCCTCTTCATTCTTTGCCGTCACTTTCTCCTCGTGGAAGTACCAGAATTTTTCCGAGGAGTCCGTTTCTGACCCGACGATCACTGGAGGGTCGGTAGATCTTGATGCAGATACCCTGAATACCGTGATGGAGTATGGATTTGGTCGCAACCCGACCACCAGTGATTCCGGCAATAATTACCGCGCCTCATTGGTAGAGTATGATGGCGCGGACTATCTGGCTCTCTCCTTCCGAAGACAGAAGGGCGCTCTTGATCTCTCCTACGAAGTTCAATTCTCAAACGATCTGATAAGCTGGATCCCCTCAGAAGAAACTGTCGGCGAACCTCGAGATAATGGTGATGGAACAGAAACTGTGACCATCCGGGACCAGATTCCTGCTTCCGGGAACTCAAACCGATACACTCGCGTAAGGATTGCGATCGGGCAGTAGACCGATCCGCTTTCCTCCCAAATTCCTCCATATTTGGGCGGAATCTCCTCAACCTCATAGGATTGGCTCCGGCAGATAGTTGACGGAAGGTTCTCCTTACTGGAAAGTTCTCTTCACCAATGCTTTCTTC
>Ga0160423_10000612_pt1 | contig 29259 bp, 18 predicted proteins | sample CRUFie14St8metaG_FD_108191 | JGI IMG/M metagenome (GOLD analysis project Ga0160423, IMG submission 108191) | Marine microbial communities from the Costa Rica Dome - CRUD Field 142mm St8 metaG | ecosystem: Environmental > Aquatic > Marine > Oceanic > Photic zone | place: Costa Rica: the Eastern...
ATCAATTATAGTCGGATGCCCGGGTTCTCGAATTACCCGTCCCCGCACTCCCAGACCCAAATGCGGGCCGATCAGGCTGCTGTTTTGTGGAAACGCTGGCGTCTGCTCGAGGACCGCGAACTGTACGATCTGGCTTCTGATCCCTTGCAAAAGAAGAACGTTATCGGGCAGCATCCCGAAGTGGTGGCCAAAATGCGTAAGCGCCTCTATTCGTGGTGGGACGGGGTCAAGCACTTGGCGAATGAGGAACAGCGGGCTGCCATCATCGGAACGGAGCATGAAAACCCGACCAAACTGTCTGCCACCGAGTGGCTTGACGTATTCGTTGATCAGCAGGGGCAAATTCGTCGGGGCGTATTGAAGAACGGCTATTGGTTGATCGACGTTGCAAGAGCAGGGGAGTACGAGATCGAACTAAGGCGCTGGCCCAAGGAAGCCGACGGAACGATTAGTGGAGCTTTGCCTGACGGCAGCGGAACGGCTTTGCCTATAAATCAAGCTATGCTCTTTATGAGTGGACACAACCACTTGAAGATTTCCGAAAAAAAATCCTATCAGTTCGAGGGACTGACCAAGCGGGTTACTCCCAAAGACAAAGGAGTCACTTTCACCATGAACCTCAAGAAAGGCCCCACTGCCTTGCACACTTGGTTCAAGGGAAGGGATGGAATCATGCTTAGTGCCTACTATGTCTACATAAAACGAAAATAAGAGTCCAAGTGAACCGTAATTTGAATTCAATTTTAATAAGCTTTTTCCTGTTGGTTTCTTGGGGTACGGCTCAATCCCCCAACGTATTGTTCATCGCGGTTGACGATTTACGCGACTGGGTCGGGCACTTAAATGGTCACCCGAATGCTAAGACTCCCAACATCGATCGTCTGGCAAAGCAGGGGGTTTCCTTCACCCGCGCTCATTGTTCGGCGCCCCTTTGCAATCCTTCTCGGATTAGTCTTTTGACAGGAGTGGCCCCGTATAATTCAGGCGTATACGGTAATGGAGAAAAGTTGCGGCAGAAGCTCCCGGATGCCGTTACCCTGATGCAGCACTTTCGGGCATCAGGATATTCGGTTCGAGGCGCAGGAAAGATTTTCCATGGAACGTCTGCTTATGACATGGACTCTTGGGATATTTTTTTTAAATCTTCTGGTCCGAAAAAAACCCCCGCCAAACGCGATAGCAGTTTGCCAAAGTCTGCGTGGGTTCCTTGGGGTGCTCTTGCGTGCAGTGATGATGAGATGTTGGACGGCATAAATGCCAAATGGATAATTACTGAGCTGAAGAAGCCTCAGGAAAAACCTTTTTTTCTAGCTTACGGACTGACAAAGCCACATTTGGTATGGAGCGTTCCTCAGAAATATTTCGATATGCATCCGCTTGGTGAGATTAAGCTGCCTCCAATAAAGAAAGGGGATCTGGACGACATTCCGGCCTTTGGCAAAAAGCTGGCTAAGGAAGTCTACGATCCTTCCGGTGAGAGGAACTTTGCTGTAAAGCCGGAAGGGGATCATGCAAATGTGACCGCGAATAAGCAGTGGAGCAAAGCGGTTCAAGCCTATCTCGCCACCATCAGCTTTGCCGATGCCCAGATAGGCCGGGTGCTCGATGCCTTGGATCGCAGTGGGCATGCCGACAATACGATTGTCGTCTTGTGGGGAGATCACGGTTGGCATTTGGGAGAGAAGAACCATTGGCGTAAGCATGCCTTGTGGGATGTTTCCACACGGACGCCCCTTATCTTTTCAGCACCACGGGGCGTGGCGAAAGATAAACTCTGCCAGCGTCCGGTCAGTTTGATCGATATCTATCCCACGCTTATCGACCTTTGCGGGCTGCCCAAACGAAAAGGTTTGGATGGTCAAAGTCTTAAACCCCTTTTGCAGAATCCAGAAGTGAAATGGGAGCGTCCGGTAGTGATCACCTACGGATTGAACAATCATGCCGTACAAACCGAGCGCTGGCGTTACATTAGGTATCGCGACGGAGGTCAGGAACTATATGATCACGATCGCGATCCGAATGAATGGACAAATCTCGCCTTCATCCTCAAGTACTCGCCGCAAAAAACTAAACTTTCCAAATGGTTGCCATCAACAAATGGCGAACCCAAAAAGTAGATTAGATAAATATGAAATATTCAGCGCTGATAGTTGCATCCATTCTTATAACCTTACTGCCCGGAAACTTCACCTTCGGCGCGGAGAAAAAACGGAAGCCCAACGTCGTATTCTTTCTCGTCGATGATCTGGGACAGCGGGACGTTGGTTGCTATGGTAGTCAGTTCCATGAAACTCCTGCCATCGATCAGTTGGCGAAGGAAGGCATCCTATTCGACAACGCCTACTCGACCTGTCATGTCTGCTCGCCTAGTCGGGCCAGTATCCTGACCGGTAAGTACCCAGCCCGCATCAATTTGACGGAGTGGTTGGGAGGACGTCCCGAGCGGGATTACGAGCTGCTGCATCACGGGGAGAAGCTCACCGCTTTGCCGGACGAGGAGGTCACTTTAGCCGAGACGCTCAAGCGCCATGGCTACGCCACCGCGAACTACGGTAAGGCGCACCTGAGGGTGGATCCGAAGGCTTATGGTTTCGATGAGGAGATCACGGGGTGGGTGCGTTCCTATCACTACCCTTTTGGCGGTGCTTACAATGAGAAGCTCCCGGCGAAAAAAGGCGACTACTACACGGACAAACTGACCGACGCGGCGTTGGATTTCATTGAGCGTAACAAGGACCAGCCCTTCTTCGTGCATCTCGAACACTTCGCAGTGCACGACCCGATCCAGGGGCGCCCGGATTTGGTGGATAAATATCGAAAGAAGCTCGCGGCGATGCCGGAACGAGAAGGGCCGGACTTCATTCTCGAATCCAATCCGGACGGGCCTCCACTCACGAAAGAAGAACTTGACGCGCTGACGGAGAATGACGAACTGCAGGCTCATCAGGATGCACGCGTCTGGTGGGTGAAACAAAAGCAGGACAACGTTGAGTTTGCCGGCATGCTTGAGGCAACGGATGAAAGCCTAGCCCGCATTCGAGCGAAGTTGAAGGAACTTGGACTCGAAAAGAACACCATTGTGATCTTCACGGCAGACAACGGAGGCATGTCCGCATCGAACCAGTACCGCGGAATCAATCACCCCAGAAACTCTCTCGATAGCCGATTTGCTTCCTCCAACCTTCCTTTGCGGGGTGCCAAGGGCTGGAATTATGAGGGTGGAATACGCGTGCCGTTGGTTGTTCATTGGCCCGGCAAAATTAAGCCTAATACCACTTCGGACGCTTTGGTCACAGGAACCGATTACTACCCGACTTTGCTCGAGATGATGGGCTTGCCCACCCTGCCCGAGCAGCATGTCGACGGAGTCAGCTTCCTGCCCGCCCTTCGCGGCAATACCCATGACCGGGGTGCCATCTATTGGCACTTTCCCCATTACAGCAACCACGGTTACCAAAGTCCCGGCGGGGCGATACGGTTGGGGAAGTACAAGTTACTCGAATACTACGAGAACGGGAGCGTACAGCTCTTCGATTTGGAAAAGGACCTTGGCGAACAGAACGATCTCTCCGAGTCCCAACCGGATATCACTGCAAAGCTCCTAAAGATGCTTCATGACTGGCGTCGTGAAGTGGATGCCAAAATGCCCTACCCGAAAACTGCAACCTCGAAGCCGGCAAAGGGATCGAGGGTTACCAATGCAAAGCCCCAAAATGCCCCTAGGGCAGGAACGAATTTAGCTGCTGACGTCGCGACTTTCGCGCCCGGTTGGAAGGTCCGTGACTGGGGCGGTCCGGCCATGAAGCCCGGGTTGCGTACGCAATGGGATGGACGCAAGAAGGTGCTGCTTACCCATCCGCTCAGCCAAACCGTTCCTTGCGTGCTTTCGCGAAAGATCGAGGTGCCGGTAGGAAAGAAAACCATGCTTGATCTAGAGGTAACCAATCATCCGAAAGGCAACTGGAAGCTTGGGGTTATGATCAATGGTAACCAAGTGCTCAGTAAAGATATTGAGGAAACGAAGTGGCAGCATATACGAATGGATCTAACGAAATACGCCGGCAAATCGGTGACCATCGAGTTGCATAACCGGGCAACCGGGTGGTTCAACGAAGCTGCTTACTGGAGTCAGATTCAATTCGTCTACTCTGATTCAGATGTGAAATGAACGCGTCTGTTCCCGCTGCCTTGCTTCGGTATATGGATGGGCTTAAGGCCCGTGATCTAGAAATGATTGGATCATCTCTTTCTGAAAGTGTGCAGTTTGTCACCCCTTTTAGAACGATGGGTAAGCCTATGATTCTCGATTTTCTATCTGCGCTCTATCTTGGTTTTCCGGATTGGAATTACGATCACGATCAGGCTGAACTGCTAGAGGATGGTTCTTTTGCAGTATTTTGGAGACAGGGAGGTACACACACCGGTACGTTGTCTTTTCCAGGGTTTGAGCCAATCGATCCAACAGGCAAATCGGTAAAGATTCCACCCCACCATTTTTTTTACCGTTTAGGCTCGGCAGGACTGACGGAGATACGACCTGATCCGATTCCAGGAGGCGCGCCGCGCGGAATCTTCGAGCAAATCGGAGTGGAGTTGCCTCCGCTTTAAGTTTCAGGCAATCTCGGCGCGTGACCCGTATCCTGTTAAGCCTGTGTCTGGGGGTGTTGTCGTTGTCCGCGGCGGAGAAGCCCAACATCATTTTTTTCATGGCCGATGACATGGGCATGGGGGACACGAGTGCGTATCAGGATTTCACCGGCAACGCCGCCGAGGTGCAGCTGCACACGCCGCAGATGGAACGACTCGCGCGTTTGGGTGTGCGCTTTACCGACGCGCACACGCCGTCATCGCGCTGCACTCCCACCCGCTACGGTCTACTTACCGGCCGTTATCCGTGGCGCAGCCGGATGAAATGGTGGGTGCTCTTCGGCGCGCAGGGTGATCCATTGATTGAAGCCGACCGGCCGACGCTGGCGAGCATGCTGCGCGGGGCCGGGTACGGCACGGGCATGGTGGGTAAATGGCATGTGGGCCTGCGGTACCGACAGTCCAACGGGCAACCGGCCGCGGGCTGGGCCGATGCCGATCTCACGCAGCTGCTGCACACCACGCCGTTGGATCACGGGTTTGATTTTGCCTGGTACACCTCTCGCTCGCACGGCACCTCCGGGCCGGATGCTAACCATCGCAATGCCGCCAAGCGCAATCGCCCCAACCAGACCGTTGGCCCGGGGCACCTGCACGGTCGCAAGGCCGTGGGCGCCACCAAGGAGGGCAAGCAACTGGTGACCGAAGGCGACAGCGCCTACGTGCTCACACGGTTGGGCAGCCGCCATTCCGATCATGCACTGGAATTTCTGAACGCGCATGTCGGCGGGGCGCAGACCAAGGAGCGGCCGTTTTTCGTCTATTACCCGGCCAACTCCAATCACGGCCCTTACACGCCGGACAAGGCGATTGGTGGTCGACCGGTTGCCGGTGCCGCGCGGACCAAGAGTGGCGCGCCGATGGATGCGCGGCATGATTACATTTACGAAAACGACGTCGCGCTGGGGCGCTTGATCGATTGGCTGGAAGCCACGCCGGACCCACGGCGCGCCGGCTGGAAACTCATCGAGAACACGCTCGTCATTTTCACTAGCGACAATGGCGCGGAGAAAAACAGCAACATCGCCACCGGGCCGTTTCGCAGTCACAAAGGCAGCTGCTATGAGGGCGGGCATCGGGTGCCGTTCATTGCGGCGTGGCCGGCCGGCGGCGTGGGCGATGGTCGGGCCGATACGCCGGGGCAATCCAATGATTCGATTATCGGCCTCACGGATATGTACGCCACGTTCGCGGAAATGGCCGGGGCCGCTCTGCCGGATCTGGCCTCCGGCGCCAAGGGGGCGGAGGATAGTGTGAGCGTGCTGCCGGCCTTGCGAGGTAAGACGATTCGAAATCGGCCGCCGCTGTTTTTCAATGATCATAAGGAAGCGAAGGCCGATCCCGCAGCGGCGGCTATGCGCGTGGAGAATTGGAAACTGTTTTTCGACGCTAGCCTGTTGCGCGAAGGCATAGCGCAGCCGGTGGAACTCTTCGATTTGGCGGCGGATCCGAAAGAGGAACGCAACCTCATCGATGATCCCAAGCATCACCACCTGATTCGCAAACTAACTCAGACTGCCCTACGCTATCGGCGTGTGGCCACGCGGCTGGCGGACGTGGCGCCGGTGCGAGCGACGTTTGATTGGCGCTCGGAAGAGGGTGGGGAAGCCGGGGCCTTGGCCAAGGCGTTTCATCTGGCGTCGGCACGCGGAAAAACGGCGGTCGATCAGGGCACGGGCCTGCGCCTGACCTTGGCCGGGGAACATGGCGGGAAATTTTCCACCAACTTCCGCGGGCTCGGTCTGGGCGGTGGCCAGGTCTTGCAGGTGGATGACGGGCAGGCATTGCGGATTCAGTTTGATCGCGATGTGATCGTGGAATCGGTCGCCATTGTCGCCGGCAATGGCGTGTGCGGCGGGTTTTATCAGATGGGCAAGGCGGCGCCGCTGGCAATTTATTGTGTGGACGCCGATAACGATGAGAAAACCCAGCACGGCGTGATCAGTGATCTGGGCGTGTTGCGCGCCGGACAGGTGCTGCGGTTGGATAGCAAGCCGCATCACGGCGTGGAAGCCGCGGGCCAATGGCGGTTGGGCGCGATCACGGTACGGATTTTGAAATAAGGGACGGGAAAAACTCGGATGAGCACGGATTTATTATTGAAACGGATTTGGATGGCGGCGTTGTTGCTGTGGTTGATGCCGCTGGCGCGTGCGGAGAAACCGAATGTGCTTTTGCTGCTGGTGGATGACCTGAAGCCGGCGATGGGTTGCTACGGCGACCGGCACGCGATCACGCCGGCAATGGATGCGCTGGCGGCGCGCGGGATGCGGTTTGACCTAGCGTACTGCAACCAGGCCGTGTGCGCGCCGTCGCGATTCACGCTGATGCTCGGGGCGCATTCGACTTCCACCGGCCTGTACGGTCTGGGCAGTCAACTGCGGCAAGTGCTGCCGAACGCGGTGACGATGCCGCAGTATTTTGCCCGGCACGGTTACCGCACTGAATCGCTGGGCAAGGTGTTTCACATCGGGCACGGCAACTTGGGCGATCCGAAGTCATTTAGTATTCCGCATTTTCACGACAAGGTGATTGAGTATTTGGATCCCAAGAGCACGGCGGGCGGCCAGCTCACGCGCGAGGAAGCGCTGTTTACCAATCAAAAACTGGGCGCCATCCGGTCTCTACCACGCGGGGCGGCGTTTGAGGCGCCGGTGGCCAAGGATGACGATTACGCCGATGGCCGGGTGGCCGCCGAGACCATTCGCCGGCTGGAAGCCGCCAAGGTGAGGCGGGTCAAGGATGGGACGCCGTTCTTTATCACGGCCGGTTTCGTGCGGCCGCATCTGCCGTTTTCTGCGCCGAAAAAATACTGGGATTTGTTTGATCCCGCCAAGCTGCCGATACCCACCATCAAGACCTTCCCCAAGGACGCCCCAGCGGTGGCCCTGAAACGGGCGGGGGAAATTTCCGCGTACACACCCGTGCCGGTGGACGGGCAGGTGGGCGAGGCGCTGACGCGGGAGTTGATCCACGGCTACTACGCCAGCACGGCTTACGTCGATGCGCAGATCGGTCGCGTAACCGCCGCGCTGAAGCGATTGGGCCTCGAGCAAAACACCATTGTCGTCCTGTGGGGCGATCACGGATGGCACCTTGGCGATCTCAGCATCTGGACCAAGCACACAAATTACGAGCAGGCCAACCGCATTCCTATCCTCGTTGTGGCGCCCGGTGTGGCCCGGCCCGGCAGTGTGACTCGTCAACCCACCGAGACGGTGGACCTGTATCCCACGCTTGCTGCACTGGCCGGACTGCCCGCTCCGGTCGGACCACAATCCATCGACGGTCAGAACCTCGTGCCGGTTTTGAAAAACCCTAAGGCCCGCGTGCGCGATCATGCTTTCCACTGCTACCCTCGTCGCCGCCTCGGCCGCGCCATCCGCACCGAACGTTATCGCCTCGTTGAATGGCGTAATGCCGGCGAACCGCTGGCGACAGCCGAGTATGAATTATACGATTACTCGAAAGGCGCGGTTGAAACACAAAACCTTGCTCAGCAGCAGCCGCAGTTGGTGAAAGAACTGGCAGCCAAGCTGGCAACTTACCCTGAACCGGTATCGCGTTCCGGTCGCCGCCCTGGCAAGGTGATTTCGCCTTCGCCCCAAATCGCTGGTAAATCGCTGCGTATTGAAGCGGAGATCCAGTTGAAGGCACAGGCCACACCACAGGGTGTTTTGCTGGCTCAGGGTGGCAAGGAACATGGTTACGCGATTCATTGGCTGAAAGGAAAGTTGGCGTTTGATGTGCGTGTAGATGGCAAGGTGACCCGTGTGCAGATCAATGCCCCAACCAAAGGCAAGTTGAGGGTGGTTGCGGCATTGAACCAACAGGTAATATCCCTTGAAGTAGAGGGTGCTAGTGCAAAGGTGAATTCACCCGGCCTCATCCCTGTGCAGCCCAAGGATGATTTATCGATTGGGTTCGATGATCAAACCGCAGCCGGTAATTATAACTCGCCTAACTCTTTCAATGGGAAGGTGCTTTCCTATTCAGTGAATAAGCGTTGACTGGTTTTCATATTCCATGTAGCCAAGGTTAAGTACCACCTGTTGAAATGAATAATATGAAACAACTCATTGTAATGATTCTTAGTGCTGTACTCTTGATAGGATGCAGTAAGGAAAAGAAAGAAGAGGTATCACAAACTGAAGAATCTAAACCTAATCCGCCAAAAGTGGATTTATTTACTGCGGTTGCCGAGGGTAATCTTGAAGTGGTTCAAGGCCATATTGCTGCGGGTACTGATCTCAATCAACGTGCCCCAGATGATGCAGGGAAATCCACGCCTTTAATGATTGCAGCTACATTTGGTCATGCTGAGATTGCGTCTGCCTTAATTGATGCCAAGGCGGATCTAAATCTTGTGAACGCTCAACAGGGTGATACGGCTTTATTAATAGCTGCATTCCTTTGCCATACCGAAGTGGTTCAAGCACTGCTTAAGGCTGGAGCAGACAAAAACATAAGAAATAAAACGGGTGCATCCGCATATGATACCGTGGCTGGTAGTTTTGAAGAGGTTAAAGGTATCTATGAATTATTGGATGGTGTTCTTTTCAAGCCATTGGGTAAACCTCTGGATTACGATCGTATCCAAGCCACCCGTCCCAAAATCGCCGTGATGTTGCAATAAACGGGCTTTCCAATCAATGGAAGGAGGGTGAAGCCCTTTTCTTCCGTCCAAGAAGATTGTTTTAAAGTGACCTTTATCGCTCTTAAGGGTGCTATTTTTCTCTAAGATTAAATTCATCATGAGTGCAAAACCTCACTCTACTTTAGCGTCTCTCTTTTATGGGCCGGTTTTGGTGTGTTTGTGCTTCATGCTGACAATATGGATAGGAAAACACTACTCAGAGCGTGTGGCGGTGGTAAAAATGATTGATCAGCTCGGAGGAGAAGGTGTTCCAGAGGAACTTTACAGTGGGACTTACGAGAAATCTTTTTTGCCTGCAGAACATCAATTCTTATTTTTCGGAGATACCACCCGGCCTACTAAATCTGCACAGCAACGGGCCATTTGGGAAAAAAATCCGGACAACAAAGTATACTACGCCAATTACATCCGATTGCTGGTCGGTGATTATCTAGATGAAGAGGTGGCGGTCTCGAACGATGAACTGGAGAAGGAGATTCGGCAGGGTGAGAAAATCGATCCGGATAATGCGTTTTATAATTATATTTGGGCGGCGATTCTTTTCAAACGTGGAGCCGAGTGGGAAAGTATTCCAGATGAAGATCGTGATGAATGGGTTATCAATGATCCGACTCTTTTGGGTTCAGCCATTGTCGAGTTGCGCAAGGCTACGGCAAAGCCGTACTGCCGTCGGTATCATGATGAACTTAATGAAGAGCGACTAGGGTTTTTCCCTGAAACCCGTCGGATTGAGCATCGGCTTGTAAAGCTGACATTTTTGGCCAGTCTTCGACTGCCTGAACTTGGTTTAGTTCGAGATTTGTTTAAGGCGATCCCTCAATATGTTGAAAGCAATGAATTGTCTAAATCTGAGGCCTCTCAATTACTGGATACTTGGCAGAGTTTTTTGACGCAATCCATACCGGATGCTTATTGTTTGATTGATGTATTAGTTCTAAATGCTGTTGCCAAGCTGTCCGGGGAAAAGGTGGCTGAAGTGTATGAATCAATGGAAGAACTGGAGTCCGCGGATAACACTCGAGAGTACGCCGGGAAACTCAGTCAGCCGATTACTCAGTGGAAAGACAATAGGGCTAATATGCCATTTGGGGGCGATTCTATCGACTCTATGAAACTCGGAATTTTAGCCAGTATGCTTCTATCTTCCCTTGGGGAACCTATTACTGGGGAGATGTTGGCACCGGGTAATCAGGTTGAGCGGGTTGCTTTTCTGGAGCAAATGATAGCTCATTCCATGTTGGTGCTGCTCGTTCTTCTAATCATCTTTGCTTTCATTCTGAGGTCTATCTGTCAGCTGACCACTACTGACGGAAGAGCTCCCAATCTCTTTATCCCCTCATTGGAGGAGTTTCTTTGGATTATCGGATTGGGAGTTTTGCTGCCGGTCGCTTTTTACTACGTTTACACGCGCCATTCCGGGATTAGCAGTTACGAAAATTCTTTGCGCGATTATCGTAGTTTTTTGGAGGTAGGTTTATTCGTGGTTACCTGCTTTGCAGTTTCAACTTGGTTAGGGATGGGCTTTATACGTCAGCGTTGCGAGAAATTAGGAATCTCTGTGCCTCAATCCATTCGCCCTTTGTGGAGGGGATTATTTTTTGGGGCATTATCGGTTAGTTGGATTTTATGTATTCTGGTTCGCCCGCTCTTTGGCCATATTAGGCTTATGGATGATGTTTTGTTGGGCCTAATGTCAGGCCTTGGACTTATCTTCTTTGTAATCTGCATTATTGTATTCTTTAAGGGAGTGATATCACGAAAAGAATTTGGCTCCTATTACGGGGCATTAGCTCGATCATTGATGCCGATTTGGGCGTGCGTTATATTGTTCATCGGCGGCCTTGGAATTCCTTGGCTTCACCAACAGGAAACGGCCTTGCTCAAGAAAGACACTCTTATGGCCAGTAGTGTCGGAGGGTTCACTGCTATTGAAGAGCGGCTTACGCATCGGTTGCGAGATGGTATGGCCGACGCTCTAAAAACGAAACAGGATTAAACGATGAAACACCTGATCCTGGTATTTTTTATTGGCTCACTTGGCTGTGTGTCATATGAGAAAGACGATAGAGAAAAGGCGATACAACATGTCGTGCTGTGTTGGCTCAAGGAGCCTGGGAATCAGTTGCACCGCAACCAAATTATTGAGGTTTCAAAAACCTTCCGGAACATCCCTGGTGTGCTGGAGGTTCGGGTTGGAGAAGTCATTGAGAGTGATCGGGCAATAGTGGATGACAGTTTTGATGTTGCCATTCTTGTGGTGGTGCCCGATGGAAAGTGCTTGCAGGATTATCTCGATCATCCCCTCCATCAAACGACTAAAACTCAGGTATTATTACCCTTGGTTGAAAAAGTCGTTGTTTATGATTTTCAGGAATAGCTTCTTTATTTTTTGCGTAAATTTATTAGGGAGGGTTTTAAAAGGGCGTCTCCCGCTTGCCCAAGAAATCAAAAATAACGCAGGTCGGGGACTTTATGCCCATACGGTGATTTGTCCAGCGTGTACTCGTTTAAAACTAATGAGTTACGTATTAGATATAAACGAGGATTGTTCGATTTGTACTTGAGGTTACTTCATTAGGCGATTGGGATAGGTAATTTTAAAATTGTCGACAATTGAACATTTACTTATTTTTTGCTCTCAGCTATTAAGTCGACATGCCACTTATTGAAGAACCTATACTGACAATGCGCGATCAGATATGTGACGCAATTCGTGGGGAGATTATTGCCGGGAAACTTACCCAAAATCAGCCAATTAGGGAGCAAACTTTTGCGAGCCGTTTTGGTGTGAGTCGGAATTCAGTAAGAGACGCCTTTTTGCAACTGTCCCAAGAAGGGATTTTGGTCTATAGCCCAAATCGCGGTGTGCGAGTGAGTTCGGCACCCAATAAAAAAGATTCTGATTTGTTTAGAAGGCTTCGTATTGAACTTGAAATTCATTGCATAGAAAGATCTTTTAAACATTGGGTTGATGAGGATGATCGAAAGATTAAGCAGTTACTTGAGACATTAAAATTGGCATGTAAGCAGAAAGATTTAAAAAGAATAACCGAGACAGATCTAGCAATGCACCGATTTTGGGTTCGAAAAGCCTCGGCGGAATTTGAATCGATTTGGCTAAGTATAACCATCAGAATGATGATTGCTTATTCAAAATTAGAGGATTATATGCAGTGTTTTAAGGAGCATGAAGCAATTGTTGAAGCAATAAGTAAAAGAGACCTGTTCGCCGTCAAAAAAGCCATCAAACAAAACATAAAATGACCAATAAATACCTTATGTCATTAGTGTTTGCTTGGCTTTATGTATGTATTTCGTTGTCAGCCGAAGAAGTGCCGGCTGATGTGTTGTTTGCGCGGAAGATTCAGCCGCTCTTCAAGGTTAAGTGCCTCACCTGTCATGGAGACAATCCGGAAAAGCTCAAGGGCGATCTGGATATGCGCACTCGGGCGGGATTGCTGAAGGGCGGTGAGAGCGAGGAATCGGCACTGGTGCCGGGCAAGGCGATGACCAGTCCGTTGTATTTGGCGGTGACACGTGCGCATGAGGCCGATTGGTCCGCCATGCCGCCGAAGGAGAACGACAAACTTTCCGCTGAACAAGTCGGGTACATCAAGGAATGGATTACCGCCGGCGCTCCGTGGCCGGATGCTAAGCGTGTGGTGGCGATCCTCAAGGAAGCAGATCCCTGGGGCGAGACCGATGGGGTGATGGTGAAAACCAGCGGCGGACTGGATGCCGGCTGGACCAATCGGAAATACGATCCTCAAAAATTATGGGCCTATCAGCCGATATCCAAACCGGTAGTGCCAACGAAAGGGCATCCAGTGGATGTCTTTGTAGAGGCGCGGTTGCCCAAGGGGTTGGTGGTGGCGCCGCCCGCCGAGGCAGTGACGCTGATTCGACGGGTGACATACAATCTCACGGGACTGCCACCGACTCCGAAAGAGACGTTTGAGTTTGTGGCGGCGTGGAAAAAAGATTCCGAGGCGGCGTGGGTCGCGCTGATCGATCGGTTGCTGGCCAGTCCGCATTACGGCGAGCAGATGGCGCGGCATTGGCTAGATGTGGTGCGCTATGCCGATTCGGCCGGATTCTCCAATGACTACCCACGGCCGCACGCGTGGCGTTATCGCGATTATGTGGTGCGTGCGTTTAATGCCGACAAGCCGTATGACCAGTTTGTCCGCGAACAGATTGCCGGCGATGAGCTAAAGCCGAATGATCCGGATCACCTGATCGCCACCGGGTTCCTGCGCATGGGCCCGTGGGAACACACGGCAATGAGCGTGGCGGCGGTGACGCGCCAGCAGTATCTGGATGATGTGGTCAACTCGGTTGGCGTCACGTTTCTCGCCAACGAACTACGCTGTGCGAAATGTCATGACCACAAGTTTGATCCGATTCCCACTAAGGATTTTTATCGGATGCAGGCGGTGTTCGGCTCAATAAGTTTTATGGAGCGTAAGCTGCCTTGGCAATCTTTTGAAAATATCACCGGCATTCAGGCCGACCGTGAACGGTATTTGCGCCAGCAAAAGACAAAGGCTATTCGCAGCATCACGACGTTGCCGGAAGCGGACCGGCCGGTGCAGGAGTTTGACAAGGACTCTGAACGCATCGGGCAGGGTAAGGTGAACAACAAGCGGCGGCAGCAGCTCAAATTTCAGCTCAAGCGCAGCACGCCGCTGGCGTTCTCGGTGGCCAATAACGCGAACGATCGAATCCACATTCTTAAGGGCGGCTCGATCGAAACGCCGCAAGGCGAAGTGAGCCCGGGCGTGTTGAGCCTGTTTGCAGGTTCGGAAAAGGGCGCGTCTGTGACTGCCCAGAGAGCTGGTCGACGCACGGAATTGGCGCAGTGGATTGCCAATAGGGAAAACCCGCTGACGGCGCGCGTGATCGTAAACCGCGTCTGGCAATGGCATTTCGGTCAGGCAATCGCGGGCAATCCGAATAACTTCGGCGGCACGGGCAAGCTGCCAACGCATCCGGAGTTGCTCGACTGGCTGGCGGCGACATTTATGGAGGAAGGTTGGTCGTTCAAGAAACTGCACCGGCGCATACTCACCTCAGCGACTTATCAACGGGCTGTGGCTCATCCTATTCCGGAAACCTTGGCGAAGCTCGACCCTAACAAAACGAGCTACGTAGTCTTTACACCGCGTCGATTGACTGCCGAGGAATTGCGCGATGCAATGCTGGCTGTTTCCGGTGAATTGAATCGCGCACAGGGCGGTATTCCGGCGCATCCGGAGATCAACGAGGAAGTGGCCATGCAGCCGCGGCACATCATGGGCTCGGTCGGTCCGGCGTATCAGGCTGATCCCAAGCCTGCCCAGCGCAATCGCCGCACGCTCTACGCCGAGCGCATTCGCACCTTGGCCGACCCAATGTTGGAGGTGTTCAACAAGCCCGGACCGGATGTCTCCTGCGAACGCCGCGAAACCGCGACCATCGCCCCGCAGGCGTTTACGCTGATGAACAGCCCGATCAACCACGCCCGCGCGCTCGCGTTTGCGGCGCGACTTGAGCGTGAAAAACCGGGAGACCTTAACCTACAAATCGCCCGTGCCTTTCAACTGACCTTTCAACGCCAGCCCTCGCCGGCTGAGATGAAGGCCTGCCGTGACCACATCGCCAAGTCCTTGGCACATCATCAGGTTACTGTGCCGGTGAAAGTGGAGCCTCCCAAATATGTCATTCGCCAAATGGTCGAGGAAATGACCGGCCTCGATTTTTGGTGGGTGGAGGATCTCGATATTTATTCCGGCACCGAATACGTGCCCGACCTCAAACCATGGGATGCGAAGCCGCATACCCGCGCGTTGGCGGAGTTGTGTTTGGTTTTATTCAACAGTAACGAGTTTGTTTATATTTATTAATCCATGAATCGACGCGAATTTATTTATGGAGTCAACGGCGGGCTGGGCGCGCTGGCGTTCCACTCGATGTTGCGGGCGGAGGAGACGAAAGGGCCCTTGGTGCCGAAGGTGGCGCATTTTCCGCAGGCCAAGGCAAAGCGATGCATCTTTCTCTACATGGCCGGCGGTCCGAGCCATATTGATACCTTCGACCCCAAGCCAAAGCTCAAGGAGATGCACCTGAAAAAGTTTCAACGGCAGAGCAAGTTTCTCTCCGCGATGGGGTCGGGTGAGCGTTATTACGTGCAAAGCCCGTTTGGCTTCCGTCAGGCGGGCCAGAGCGGTATGGATCTTTGCGAGCATTGGGAGCACCTCGCGGATGTGGCCGATGAGTTGTGCGTGTATCGCGGGTGTCAGGCCGAATCGATCAATCATCCCACGGCCAACTATCACATGAACACCGGCAACCGTTTCGGCGGTGATCCGGCGATTGGCTCGTGGGTGACGTATGGGCTGGGCTCAGAGAATCAGGATTTGCCGGGCTTCGTGGTATTGCCCGAGGTGGCTTATCCGCAGGGCGGCGCGGCCAATTGGTCTAACGGCTATTTGCCACCTCATTATCAGGGCACCACCTTGCGTGCGAAGGGTTCGCCGATTCTCGATCTTCATCCGCCGAAAGGGGTCACGCGCGCGCAGCAGCGCAGTAATCTCGACTTGCTAGCCCGGCTCAATAGACAACACGCCGCCCAGCGCGCCGGCCATGCCGATTTGGCCGCACGCATGGACAGCTATGAATTGGCTTACCGCATGCAGATGAAGGTGCCCGGCATTCTTGATCTCGGTCAGGAAAAGGAAGCCACCCGCGCCGCGTACGGACTGAATGATGACCGCACCAAGGATTTCGGCCAACGTCTGTTGCTGGCGCGGCGCTTGCTCGAGCGCGGCGTGCGTTTTGTACAGGCCTACACCGCTGGTTGGGATTCGCATGATTATCTAGGTAAATCTCACAGCGAACGTATCCGCTCGGTCGATCAACCTATCGCGGCCCTGTTAAAGGATCTCAAGCAACGCGGTATGCTCGACGATACGCTTGTCGTCTGGTGTGGCGAATTCGGTCGCACGCCGGACAACGGCAAGCGCGGCGGCGGCGAACGGCTTGGTCGTGATCATAACAAAAACGCCATGCCCATTTTCCTCGCCGGCGGCGGCGTGAAAAAGGGTCACATCATCGGGGCCACAGATGAGATTGGCGACACCGCCGCGGAGGTCGTTCATCCTATTCGCGATTTTCACATCACCCTCCTGCGCCTGCTCGGCCTGGACGATAACAAGCTCACCTACTTCCACGGCGGCCGCTTCAAGCAACTCAGCCAAACCGGCGGCGAGCTGATCAAGGAATTGATTGCGTAGACCGCAGTACGCCGGTTGAATCCGCGGAGATCAGTTTGTCATGAAAATTTTTTTTACCGCTTTGCTGCTTTTCCCTGGAATCGCCTATGTGGAGGGAGCGACAAAGAACGACTTCGTTCCCATGTTCGATGGTGAAACTCTCAAGGGCTGGGAGGCGACTCCAGCCGAGATCGCGCCGGCGTGGACGGTGCAGGACGGCACGATCGTGGGCAATGGCGATAAGGGGCGTGGTTATCTCACCTACGCGGCGAACAAGAACGTCGCCGATCTAGAGCTGAAGTTCAGCTATCGCTTTCCCGGCAAGGGTAACAGCGGCATAAATATCCGTGCGATACCGGATAAGACGCACCGTCGCGATTTCCAGAGCCACCACGCGGACTTCGGCCATCTTGGCATTGGCAAAAACGTAATGGGCGCGTGGGACTTCCACACACCCGGTCGGCGCGAGCATCGTTGCTTCCGCGGCGATCGCTTGGTGATCGCCGAGAATGATCAGCCCACCATCACCCCCATCAAAAACGCTCTCACCGCCGTAGACATCCGTAAGGGCGATTGGAACCATGTCCACATCATCGTCGAGGGCAATCGGTTCCAGCTCTTCATCAACGGCAAACTCTCTAGTGAATTTACCGAGCACCTCCCTCAAGCCAAACGCCTCCAGAGCGGCATGATTCAGCTACAACTCCACGACCCCGGTATGATCGTGCAATTCAGAGACTTGCAGTTGAAAGTGCTGAAGTAGGGAGTTGATTGTAAATTGTTAACAATCCGTTTGACGCGCATGTGGGTGGCTGTAGAATTGGGCTCATGCAGCTTGCGGAACATTCGGTGAGGTCGATGCGGGAGCAGATTGTGGATACCCTTCGGGCCGAAGTATTGGCCGGGGCTTGGACCAATCATGCGCCGGTGCGGGAGCAGGCATTGGCCGAACGGTTCGGTGTGAGCCGCGGGCCAATCCGTGATGCGCTTCAGGAACTGTCCCGGGAAGGCGTGTTGGTGTATCGTCCGAACAAAGGCGTCCGTGTTAACACGCCGCCCGCAGAGGCTGAGCGGCAGTTGTTGCAGGCGATGCGCCGCGAGATGGAGAGCTTTTGCCTCAGCCAATGTATCGATCAATTGACGCCCACGGATGACGAACAGCTCGCGGGTATTCTCGCTGAACTCACGCGTGCTTGCGATAGTGGCGATCTTAGCTCGATTGCCGATTGCGACTTGGCGATGCACCGGTATCTTGTGTGCAGTGCCTCAAGCGAACTGGAGGCCATTTGGCAAAGCATCACGTCGCGACTGCTTATGGATTACTCGCGCATTGATCGCTTCGACCAAATCATTTCGGAGCACGAAGCCATTTTGGAGGCAGTTAAACAACGCGATTTGAAATCCGCGCAACAAGCGATCAACGCCAACATCATCTGACATGCGATTATTTTTCGCCATTTTCGTGTGTTTCATAACGCAAACCATGGCCGCCGATCACGAAGGCGAACGCCTGTTTGCTTTGAAAGTGCGTGGAATCTTTAGCGCCAAGTGCCTGGCGTGCCATGGCGAGGAGGGGAAGAGGCTAAAGGGGGATTTGGATCTGACCTCGCGCGCTGCGATGTTACGGGGCGGCGAAAGCGAAGAGGTCTCGGTTGTGCCGGGCAAACCGATGGCGAGCCCGTTGTACCTGGCGGCCACGCGCGCCCATGAAGATGATTGGTCGGCGATGCCGCCGAAAGAAAATGACAAGCTGACCGCGGGCCAGTTGGCCGCACTCAAGCGCTGGATCGAACTTGGTGCCCCGTGGCCGGATGCCCAGACGCAAGCGCGCTTCATCGTCGAGGAGCGGGCCAAGCCAGTGACCGCCGAGGGCGTGCTGGTGAAAACTAGTGGTGGGTCGTCAGAGGATTGGACTTATCGGCGTTACCGCCCGGAGGATGTCTGGGCGTTTCAGCCGCTGAGCAAGCCGCCCGTGCCGAGGACTGCGGCGAATCCGGTGGATGCATTCATCGGGCGCAAGCTTAAAGCGGCGGGATTTGCAGCGGCGCCGCAAGCGGATTTTCGCACGTTGGTGAAACGCGCGTATTATGACCTCACCGGATTGCCGCCAACGCCATATGAGATTTTTCAATTCCGCCTGGCGTGGGACAAGGATCCTGCCCAAGCATGGAGTGCGCTTATTACTGAGCTGCTGGCCAGTCCGCATTACGGCGAGCGTTGGGGACAGCATTGGCTGGATGTCGCCCGTTACGCCGACACGGGAGGTTACTCCAACGACTACGAGCGCTCGAACATGTGGCGCTACCGTGACTATGTCATCCGTGCCTTCAACGAAGACAAGCCGTACGATCAGTTTGTGATTGAGCAGATCGCCGGTGACGAACTGGCCGATACCTCGCTGCGCCAACGCATCAGTGACTGGAATCAGTTTCAAAACGCGCGTCAGAACGGAAAGCAGTACAACGCCCGCGAGGCTGAGCAACTGGTGGCCAGTTCGTTTCTGCGCATGGGCCCGTGGGATCCGGCGATGGTGAAGAAACCACAGGCGCGGCAGCTTTATCTGGATGATGTGGTCAATGCCGTGGGCGAGACGTTTCTCAGCACCACGATGCGCTGTTTCAAGTGCCACGACCACAAGTTTGATCCGTTGCCCACCCGCGATTACTACCGCATGTACGCGGTGTTCGAGCCCACGCAACTGGCCGAGCGGCCAACGCCTTTTCTCGACCAGGAAAACCGCGTCGGCTTAAAGGAAGGTGAGACGGCCACGCGGAAGCTACTGGCGTTTGCCACGGACAAACACAATGCGCTTTACAACAAGCAGGAGTCCGCCGCGCGCGCGTGGTTTGCGAAGGCTGGCACGAAGTATCTCGATGAAAAGGCACGGCAGAAATTGCCCGATGAGGAAAAGCCGCCTCGGCTCGTGGGCCTTTCTTCCGAGGAGCAGGGCCGAAAGAAGGTGCGCCGGCAGGACGAGTGGATTTGGGAACGACGCCTAGAGCGTTACCAACCGCTGGCGCAATCCGTGTACAACGGGCCTGTGCCAAATTTTCTGAACGCCCGTAAGCTGCGCATGAACGCGCGCGCTAATAACCAATGGCGGCCGGATAGCCGCATCCTTAGCGGTGGCTCGCTAGAAGCTCCTGGCGCGGCAGTGACGCCCGGTGTGCTCAGCGCCCTAGGCGTGCCGGTGCCGGGTGCCAAGGCGAGCGATCCGTACCAGATCAAAGATCCGCTGGATGGTCGGCGTCTGGCATTGGCGCGGTGGATTGCGGATCCGGGGAATCCGTTGACGGCTCGTTCCATCGTTAACCGTGTTTGGCAGCAACACTTTGGCCAACCGCTGGCCGCCAACCCGAACAACCTTGGTGCTAAGGGCGGCAAGCCGACACATCCGGAATTGCTCGACTGGTTAGCAGCGGATTTCGTCCAGCACGGCTGGAAATTCAAACGACTACACCGGCTGATCATGGAGTCGGTAACCTATCGCCAATCTGGCGCGCACCCGCAGGCGGCTAAATTGGCTGAAGCCGATCCGGACAATCATCTATTCGCCTTCCGCGCGCCGCGCCGTCTATCCGCCGAGGAATTGCGCGACAGCTTGCTCAAGGCCACCGGCGAGTTGAATCCGGCTCTTGGCGGCTTGCCGGTAATGCCGGAGATCAACATGGAAGTCGCCCTGCAACCGCGTATGATTCAGTTTTCTCTCTCACCCGCGTACCAGCCCTCGCGCACGCCCGCTGAGCGCAATCGAAGAACCATTTATGCTTATCGCGTGCGCGGCCAAGCCGATCCGTTTCTCGAGACATTCAATCAACCCAACCCCAACGACTCGTGCGAGGCGCGTGTGGCGGAAACTGTCACCCCACAGGTTTTCACTTTGCTGAATAGTGACGTGATGAGCGATCGCGCCATCGCTCTAGCTCTCCGCGCAGAGAAGGAATTCGACACGCTGCACCTGCAGGTGAAACGCGCCGTGCAACTCGCCTACGGTCGTGTGCCGGACAAGGTTGAGTGGGAGCGGCTTAAGCAATACGTCAACAAGATGCGAGCTTATCACGCGAAGCACGAGCCGTCGGATGTCGAATATCCCACCTCCATCACCCGCTCACTCGTCGAGGAACTTACAGGGCAACCCTTTGAGTACGAGGAGATTCTGCCGGTGTTTGAAGATTACGTCCGCGACCTTAAACCGGCCGATGTGAGTGCTAAGACTCGCGCGTTAGCCGACCTGTGCTTACTTTTGTTCAACTCGAACGAATTCATGTATATTTACTGATGAATATTCCAAATCTGCATCGCCGCGATTTTTTGTATGGATTGGGCTCCTCATTGGGGGCCCTGGCCATGACCGATCTGCTCGCCAAGGAAACGGCGGGTCCATTGACGCCTAGACAACCGATGCATGCGCCTAAGGCGAAAAACGTAATCATGCTCTTCATGGAAGGCGGGCCGAGTCAGGTAGATACATTTGATCCCAAGCCGAAGCTCGATGCGCTGCATAAGACGGAGAGCAAGAGCACGCGCGGGCTGGAGACCGGTTTCAAATTCTATGTGGGCAGCCCGTTTAGGTCGCGCAAGGTGGGGCAGTCGGGGCTGGAGATGAGTGATCAATGGCAGCATCTGCCGGAGGTAGCCGATGAATTGTGTAACTACCGCGGATGCACGGCCGAGTCGCTGAATCATCCCGAGGCGTTGTTTCACATGAACACTGGCAGTCGGCTGGGTGCTGATCCTGCGCTGGGCGCCTGGGTGAATTACGGGCTGGGTTCGATCAATCAAAATCTACCCGGCTATGTGGTGATGACCGAGCTGGCCTTACCGCAGGGCGGTTCGCGTAACTGGAGTAACGGCTTTTTGCCCGGGCACTTTCAGGGTACGCGTCTGCGCCCGACAGGATCGCCCATCCTCGATCTGCACGCGCCGACGCATAAGACGCGGGAACATCAGCGCGCTGCTCTGGACGAACTCGCGTTTCTCAACCAACGCCACGCCGCCAAGCATCCCGGCCATGCCGACCTCGCCACCCGCATGGAAAGCTACGAACTGGCTTTCCGCATGCAGGCGGAGGTGCCGGGAGTCATCGATCTGCAGGGCGAGCCCGAGCATGTTCGCAAAGCCTACGGCATGGAACGTAAGGAGACCGCTGAGTTCGGTCGGCAATGTCTAATGGCCCGTCGCCTCGTGGAAAAGGGTGTACGGTTTGTGCAGATTTTTTCCGGCGGCTGGGATTCTCACGATTATCTCGAGCGCGGCCACAGCTCGCGCATCCGGTCGGTGGACCAGCCGATGACCGCGCTGATCAAGGACCTCAAGGACCGCGGCATGCTCGACGACACGCTTGTGATTTGGACCGGCGAATTTGGCCGGACGCCGGACAACAACAAACGCGGTGGCGTCTATTCTCTTGGTAGAGGTCACAATGCGGATGCTATGACGATGTTAATGGCTGGCGGCGGAGTTAAAAAGGGTGCCATTGTTGGTGCAACCGACGAAATAGGAGCTAAGGCCGTCGAAGTCGCTCATCCTATTCGGGACCTGCACGTTACATTATTACATCTTCTTGGACTTGATGATAACAAGCTTACCTATTTTCATGCCGGTCGCTACAAGCAGCTCAGCCAATTCGGTGGTGAAGTAATTAAGGAACTAATTGCGTGAATACAAAATCAGTTAACCGGCGCACTTTTCTTCGTGGGACGGGTGGTGTGTTGTTAGCCCTGCCGCACTTAAACCTGATGGCGGATAATTTTAAGGGTAAAGATGTTCCAACCCGTATGGTTTGCGTTGGGACTAACTTTGGATTTGTTCCACATTTATTTTTCCCAAAAGAGGAAGGTGCAAACTATGTTGCACCGGAGCTAATTCAGCAGCTTGAGAGGCATCGCCAAAACTTCACAATTTTCTCCGGATTGGATCATGGAGTTGAGGGAGTTGGGGGCCACCAAGGGGTTCACGCTTTTCTCTCGGGTGTTTTATCTAAAAATTCCCGTGGATTGCCCGAGAAGAATATTTCAGTGGATCAAAAAGCCGCCTCTTACGTGGGGGCTTCTACTCGATATCCATCAATGCAACTAACTTCAGGCAGTGAAGGAGGAAGTATTCTATCATGGAACTCTGCAGGAGTTGCCATTCCTCCGATACGAGATTTACGCAAAATTTTTGCGATGCTTTTTCAGCCAACGGGGCAAGGTGAATTAAGCTCTCTTAAAAAGGCTAATCAACAACAGATTAGCATCCTCGATTTGGTTGAGTCCGATGCAAGACTGCTAAAAAAGCGTGTTGGGATTGAAGACCGCGAGAAAATTGATCAATACTTCACCTCTATACGTTCCCTTGAAAAGAGGCTAACCCAGTCAGCCGCTTGGTTGGATCGACCTAAACCAAAGGTTAGCTACTCCCTTCCGAATGAACCGAACGAGATGGATTTTGTGGATCGAGTACCACTCTATTACGACTTGGCGACATTGGCTTTGCAAACTGACTCTACTCGTGTGATTTCACTGGAGTTTTCAGATTTGGGGCCAAACTCGGGCGGGTTTCCTGTTACACGGGGTTATCATCAATTGACTCACCACGGTAAAGTTGACAGCTACATTAAAGAACTTTCCATTATCGAGAGATTTCACACCAAGCAGTTTGGATTGTTCCTCGATAAACTAACGGCAATTAAAGAACCCAATGGTAAAAATCTTTTAGATAACACTATGGCTCTACTCGGTAGCGGAATGGGTAACGCCAGTTCCCATAGTAACAAAAACTTACCTTTATTACTGGCGGGGGGTGGTTTTAAACACGGAAATCATATGCGTTTCGAGCCGGGTAAAACGCCTGCTTCTAACTTATTTCTCTCCATGCTTCAGCGTTTCGGTTTGGACACAGATACTTTCAACCGCTCAAGCGGCACTTTGACCGGCTTGGAAACAGTATGAGTATTCATAGTTTTACCCTAGTAGTTGCTGTTTTCTGGTTTGGGCTCGTAACTGCTAATGCTGAAGTTATTCCCCCTTCTGTTCCTGTATTTATAAAACGATATTGTTTTGATTGCCACAATGCTGATAGCGAAAAAGGCGATCGTAATTTTGAGTCATTAATTACCAGTCGCACCCCCAAAGGGCATCATGAAACGCTTAAAGAAGTTCTTGATCAACTCAACCTTGGGGAAATGCCACCTCGTAAAAACAGTATTGCTCAGCCTTCAAATAACGAAAGGCGTGAGATTGTCGCTATCCTTAGCGATTACTTAAAAACGATGGAAGCGGGTAAGGTTCCCTACGCCACAATAATGAGACGACTCACGCGTTATGAATACAATTATACCATGAGGGACTTGTTAGGTGTGGATACAAAAGCCGCCGACGCCACAAGATTTTTTCCAGCCGATTTGAAATCCCATGGGTTTTCAAATTATGGTCCAGCGCAGTCCCTTTCAGATGTGCAGCTTCAGCATTATATAAAGGCGGCGAGGTCTTATCTTGATAGAGCCTTAGTGTTTGGTCAGCAAAAACCTGATGTACAAAAATGGCTTTTTAAGCCCAAGGATTTACCACACGAAAAGAAAAACGTCGGCACGGTTCGTTATCGAGTGATATCAGCAGATGGTAAACACTTAGATATCGGTCATGGTAAACCCTCTGAAAGCGGGCCTACCTACCCCAAAGAATTTGCAGCCCGAGGTGTTCCAAAAGATGGACTTTACCGTATTTCAGTGAAAGCGACCGCAGTTGGGCGTAACCATCCTTACGCGCCGGAACTGATACCGGCTGATCTCACGCAACCCTTACAGATGGGGTTATGGCATGTTCCCGGGCCTTCTTATTTAGCGAAGCGCACATCGGAGGGTAGGGTGCTAGTCGAGGTCTTTGATTTAGCCGATAATAAACCTCAGACTTATGAAGCTACCGTTTGGTTGCCTGCGGGTTCCAGTCCGTTCGTCCATTGGATTAACGGTATTGGTGCCACAAAGGGGCCACTGCAAAAGATAATTCAACGATATTATCCTGAAGCAAAACGGAAGACGCCTTATGAGGTTGATCGCCTCAAGGAAGCCGGGTTGCCTGTCCCAAAGGATGCATTAGTCCAAAAAGTATGGATTTCTGATTTATACAAAGGACCTCGTATTCGTATTTTTGAGATGTCCATTGAAGGGCCTTTTCATGACCAATGGCCACCTTTAAGTCATCAGGGCATTGCTGGTACTGAAACCAATGCCAGTAACTTAAATGTCGAGCAGGTCTTGATTAAATTTGCCAGTAAAGCTTTCCGGCGCCCCGTAAAATTAGAGGAAATCTTGCAGTATATTGACTATGTCAAAGATCAAACGACTAAGGGTGTGGCTGAAGATGAAGCGTTGAAACAAGCCCTAACCGCAATGCTTACCTCACCCCGCTTTTTGTTTTTAGATGAAGGGGGTGAGGATGGGGGGGAGGAACTAGACGAATTTCAGTTAGCAACCAGATTATCCTACACTTTATGGTGCTCAACCCCGGATGAGCGTTTGTTAAACTTGGCCTCCAAAGGCACTTTGAGTCAGTCGAAAATCTTAAGTTCTGAAATAGAACGACTATTAAAGGATGATCGCTCTAAAGCTTTTATCGAGCGATTCTCAAATGCGTGGCTACGGCTTGATAAAATCGGTTCCATGCCTCCCGGTACCAAGCAATTTCCAGCCTACTTCAGTGATCGATTAGAGAGTGCCATGAAAAATGAAACCTACTATTTTGTTAGTCATCTGCTCCAAGAGAATCATCCAATTTCGAAGTTTGTTGATGCCCCTTACAGTTTTCTTAACGGCGCTCTTGCACGACACTATGGAGTGAATGGCGTAGCCGGAGAGAACTTTACAAAGGTTCAGTTTCCCCCAAAAGCTCGTCGGGGAGGATTATTGGGGCACGCCAGTGTGCTGACCGCCACGGCAAATGGCGTGGAGACTTCCCCGGTAACCCGGGGTGTATGGGTATTAGAAAGCCTTTTGGGTACGCCTCCCTCCCCGCCGCCACCAGATGTGCCTCCAATCGAACCGGATACTCGCGGGGCGGTCACTATTCGCGAGCAATTGGCTAAGCATCGTCATGTTGCCGCTTGCGCGGACTGTCACGAAAAGATTGATCCATGGGGATTTGCTCTCGAGTTTTTCGATCCAATCGGCGGTCTGCGTGAACATTACCCGGCCAACAAGGAGCGAGGTACAGGGAAAGGCAGGCGTATAGATGGCTCAGGTAAATTGCCTTCTGGTGAGCATGTGCGAAATGAGGTAGAGCTCCGAGAATTACTCGTATCACGTAGGGCTCAGTTAACACGAAACCTCACTTGTAAACTTCTCTTGCACGCGACAGGTCGTGAACCTGATTACCGTGATTATAAAGTGATTAATCAAATAGTCGAAAAGTCTTTATCTGAAGGGAATGGATTTCGAGACTTGATTCATATGGTTATTACGAGTGAGCTTTTCTCCCGCCGATAAACCTCCCATTAATCAATATGCACAAATTGTTTTTTCTTTTTTTACTTATACCCATGTGGGTTCAAGCGGAATGGAAAAAACATCTTGTTGTGGAAGCTCAACGGGGGATGGTCAACTCTGCGGTTGCGGCTGATTGGAATTCGGACGGGAAAAATGACGTCATTGCCTCTCTGGACGGTAAGGTAGTGCTCTTACTCTCGCCAGATTGGAAGTCGCACACTCTGCACGAATTTCGTGCTGGCTTTTCCCGTAACAAACCACGCACCGCTTGCATCCATAGTTGCCTTTTGGATGTTGATGGTGATGGTGACCATGATTTTGTTGGATCTAACAACACCGTTTTTTGGCTGGAATGCCCTGATAATCCATTGGCTGGACCCTGGAAATATCGCACGGTCGATGACGAAATCCTAGGCACACACTGCTTAATCACTGGCGATGTGAATCGCGACGGCAAGTTAGACCTGATTGCTAACTCTGGTCGTGCGGCTCAACATACCTCAATCCCCAACTCACTAGTGTGGTTGGAGGTGCCAAAAAATCCTCGCTCTGCTAATAAATGGATACGGCATGTCTTTGCCAAAGGTGATGCTCCAGGCGGTTCTCACTATACTGGCTTCGGCGACGTCAACGGTGATGGTCTGCCTGATATTAGTTGTGCGGCGAAGGGCGGTGATAAGTTTCCTGGCGGCCAATGGTTCGCTTGGTGGGAACAGTCCAAGGATGGCAAACTTCCATGGAAAAAACATATACTCGCTGACAACCAACCGGGTGCTACTAACATCATGCCTGCCGATTTGAACGCTGACGGTCATGTCGACTATTTCGCTACACGCGGTCATGGCCACGGCGTGCTTTGGTTCAAGGGACCGGACTTTAATCTCATTGAAATCGATCCCGAGATTCTAGCTCCACACTCCCTCGATCTAGCTGATCTAGATAATGACGGGGATCTGGATGCCATTACTTGCAGTAAAGATCCCGTGGGTGTCGCCGCTTGGTATGAAAACAACAGCAAAGGCCTCTTCACTAAGCACATTATTGATCGGAATCAGGGGTCTTATGATACCCGCACCATCGACATGGATTCTGATGGGGACCTAGACGTGCTTATAGCGGGGCACACAAGCAATAACGTGGTTTGGTATGAAAACCCGTTAGGCCGGAAAGAGACATCAGCGTCAGCCCTCCATTTTCTCGGCAATTGGGCCCTAAAACAGCCCGATGGCACGGCTGGCTGGATGACGCTTTCTATGTCCGATGGGAAACTGAAGGGCGAATACTGGGCTGTGGGTGGGGGCAGAGCACTCACAGATATTGTAGTTGAGGATGGGGAACTTTTTTTCACGCGGAAAATACGCGCAGGCAAACCGGAGTTTAACGGCGGGCCGCCGACGGGCGAACGCGTGGCCGTGCGCTACACGGCGAAGGTAGATGGTGGCGCCCTCAAGCTGGCCCAGCACCGACAAGTTAGTGGCGGGGTGATTGAGCTGGCGCCGTTCGCCGGCAAGCGTATGCCGCCGATACCTCCGAAGCCGGACTTGAGCAAGGTGTCATTTGGCGAGCCCATCCGGCTTTTCAACGGACGCAATCTTGACGGTTGGAAGCTCACCAACTCTAAGCAGATCAACGGCTGGAAGGCGGTCAAGGGCGAGATGGTAAACACCACCGAGAAGCTCGATTTCTCGCCATACTCGCGCTTTGGCAACCTGCGCACGGAGCGGGAGTTCATGGACTTTAACCTGAAGATTGAATTCAAGGTGCCGCCCGGCGGCAACAGCGGCATCTACCTGCGCGGCGTGTACGAGGCGCAGGTTCTGGACCGCGACAGCCGCATGCAGGGCATCCAGGGCGTCGGCGCTATCTTCGGGCGCATCCTGCCAACGGAAAACGCAGGCAAGCCTGGCGGCGAATGGAACCGCTACGACATCACACTGGTCGACCGCCACGTCACCGTCGTCCTCAACGGGAAAAAGGTCATCGACAACCAGCCCATTCCCGGATGCACCAACGGCGCGCTGCATGCCGACGAAACCATCCCCGGGCCACTCTATCTACAGGGCGACCACACTGCCGTTAGCTACCGCAACATCGTTCTGACGCCCATCGTGAAAAAGCGGGCGGTTTCAAATATCGACTGGCCGCAGGCCGCCGGTCCGGCCAGCAATTTTATTGTGCAGGGTCAGGCGCCCACGGATTTCAGCGGTGCCACAGGCAAAAACGTGAAGTGGCGTGTGCCCCTGCCGAACACCGGCCAGAGCGCGGCCATCGTCTCGGGCGGCCGCATCTTCGTCACCTCCCACGAACCCATCGAGGCGGACACTGAGTTCGGCACCGGCATCCTCGGCATGTGTTTCGACGCCCGGACCGGCAAGGAACTGTGGCGCCGCCCCATTCCCGGAACGCGAACCACGGACCTCTCCAGCCTGTTCAACGACAACACCGCTTATTCACCCGTGGCCGACGGCAAACGCGTGGTGTTCACTAACGTCGGCGGCACCATCAAGTGCTTCGACTACGACGGCAACGAACTATGGACGCACACTTGGACTCCTTTTGGCCGGCACCACGCCCGGGCCCATGAACCCATTTTACACGAAGGCAATGTCATCCTTGTTCACGCAGCCACCTACGATCTGCCGGTAGCCGCCACCACCAAGGCCGGCTCCAAACCACTGGGCCGGGACAGGAAATATTGGACGCACCTTCGCGCCTACGACCTAGCCACTGGCAAGCTCACTTGGCACGCCGGGCCGGGCACCAGCGTGCACGCTCTCTCCATGCTCGGTAAACTGCCTGACGGCCGCGCCGCCATCCTCACCGGCCGCGGCGGCGGACATCAGCCACCCGAGGAACCCTACGGCCTATCGCTTATTGATGCCGCAACCGGCAAAAGCCTCTGGGATGCCGGAATCGAAAATTTTTCCTGCCACCAGAATACCACCTTCAAAAAGGGCACCGCCTACTTCTTCGCCAATGGCCGGCACGGCGCGGTCGATCTCCACACCGGCAAGCCGCTCGGCCAGCAATCGATTGTTGAAGGCGTCACCCTCACGCGCTGGCAGGACGGCCGATACGTCACGCTCGAAAACCAAACCATCCCCCGCGGCACCAAAGCCAAGAAGTCCTTCACCTACTTCACGAACCTCATCGTGGGTGACTACCATTACTTCCGCTCGTTCAACGGCTTTCTGATTGGTCGTGTCCAGCTCTCCACCGGCCGCGTTGAGTACCTGCAG
>Ga0160423_10000613_pt1 | contig 29215 bp, 31 predicted proteins | sample CRUFie14St8metaG_FD_108191 | JGI IMG/M metagenome (GOLD analysis project Ga0160423, IMG submission 108191) | Marine microbial communities from the Costa Rica Dome - CRUD Field 142mm St8 metaG | ecosystem: Environmental > Aquatic > Marine > Oceanic > Photic zone | place: Costa Rica: the Eastern...
AATCAACTTGTTTTCTTGTCGAAGTAATGATTTTACAGTTTTCTGTTTTGAGTTTTTTTATGATGGCAGATGAGACCATACCATTTGATCCTGGAACCCAAACCTTTAGATTATTGAGGGAAAGTTTCTCCATGATGTGCTATTTTATATTAATACTAAAAATCATATCAAGTAAATTTTAAAATTTTGGAGTATGTGTCTAATTTTATTAGGAAGAAAATATAACCTTCTAAAATAAACTATTTAATTTCTTTTTTTGGAGACACTCCTAATTTTTTCAAATTATCAATTTTTTTAAAAATATTACCAGGACCATCTTTTAGCTTTCCTAAAGCATTATAAAATTGGGTAGTACCAGATTCTAAAGACTTACCTACTTTTTCAAAATCTGAATAAAAACTTACAAATTTATCATAAAGCTTACCTCCCTCTTTTGCTATCTCTAATCCATTCTTATTTTGGCTATCTAATTTCCATAAGAATGAAACTGTTTTTAAACTAGGAAGAAGAACTAAAGGTGAGACAATCGAAATGCCTTTTTCAAGTGCTTGTTGCAAAATATTGGAATTTTGCTCGACAAAAAGCCTGTATGCATTTTCAATGGGTATAAACATAAAAACAAAGTCTGGTGAGTTAAGTCCCTTTAAGTTTGAATAATGTTTGCTAGATAAATCATCAATATGTTTTAAAATTGATTTTAAATGTTCAGTTGAATATTTTTCAATTTCTTTTTTTTCGGATGCATTATTATATTTCTCAAAATTAGTGAGAGAAACTTTTGAATCAATTATTACATGCTTATTGTCAGGAAGATTAATTATAATATCTGGCCTAAAAATAGAACCGTCTTCAGAATTTAAACTCTTATTATAGAAGTATTCTCTTCCCTCTGTTAATCCTGAATTTTGAAGTAATTTTTCAAGTATAAATTCACCCCAATCACCTTGAAATTTACTATTACTTTTGAGAGCGTCGGTAAGTGCATTGGTTTCTTGAGTAATTTTGTTATTTAAATTTATCAGGGAAGATATTTCATTTTTCAAAACATATCTTTCTTTGGATTCGTCTATAAACTTATTATTAACTAATTTCTCGAAATCTTTGATTTTCTCTTTAAATGGGCTAAGTACCTTTTCAACTGAATCTGAAGTAAAACTAGAAAGAGTTTTACTTTTAGTTTCTATAATCTTATTTGCTAAATTTTCAAATTCTAGTTTTGATTGATTTAATAAAGTTGAATTTATCTTTTCAATAGTTGAGGTATTATTTTTGATAATTTCAAGTTCTTTTTTAGCAACTAATAACTCATTATTTATTGAAGTTGCTTCTAACTCTAGTTTATTATTATCAACAATTAATTTATCCCTTTGATTTTTTAATTTAAACAAAAAAATCAATAAAAAAATAAATACTAACGATGTGAAAGTAAAGATTACATTTATTAGTGAAACATCCATAATTTAATTAAAAAACAAATAGATAATATAATTATTAAACAGGCTACAATATAGGTAATTAACCTAAAAAGTTCATACATATTTATGAGTATAACAAAGAAAATATTAATATCTCTTATCTTCGGAATTATCATAGGATCATTTATTAATATTTTATTTTTTAATGAAGTTGACTCTAAATTTACAAATAAAATTATCTATTTTTTTATAGAATTTTGTAATCTAATAAATAATCTTTACCTAAATGTTCTAAAAATGATTGCTATACCAATAGTTTTTTCATCTTTATACATTGCAATAGCTGAGTTAGATAAGTCATCATCTATTTCTAAATTAACACTCTCAACTATCTTTACTTATTTAGGCACCACATCAATTGCAATTTTTTTAGGACTTTTTATTGCCAACCTTACTAATCCTGGCATTGGAGTTGAGGCACAAACAAATAATGATTTTGAAATTATTGAAGCTCCCAGTTTAGTTGAAACTTTTTCAAACATAATTCCTAGCAACTTTGTTGCAGCATTTTCATCAGGAAACATGTTACAAATTATATTTTTATCAATTTCTTTAGGGTATGTGGGTAGGTTATTCATTAAAAACAGTGAGTCTACTTTACTAAAATCTTTGAAAGAAGTTAACAAAGTTTTTATAAAGTTAATTAACTTAATTATTGATATTTCGCCACTAATTATTTTTTTTATATTGGTAAAGTCTTTTTCAAGCCTAGGATTTAATCTAATTTATAATCTTTTTAACTATTTCTTAACAGTGATTTTTGTTCTGATAGTTCATTTAGTTTTTACTTATGGATTCCTCTTAGTTTTGATAAAGGAAAATCCAATAAAATTATTAAGTTCAATTAAAAAGGTATTAGTTTTTGCTTTTGCAAGTTCAAGTAGTAACGCAACTCTACCTGTCACAATGGAAACATGTAAAAATGAATTAAAAATAAAACCATCAGTAGTATCTTTTGTTATTCCACTTGGAACTACTATTAACATGGATGGGACAGCTATTATGCAAGGAGTTGCTACTGTTTTCATAGCACAAATGTATGGGATTGATCTAGGTTTTATAGAGTATTTACTTGTAATAGTTACAGCTACTTTGGCCTCAATTGGTACTGCGGGGATTCCTAGTGTTGGACTCATAACTTTAGGATTAGTTTTGAATCAAGTTGGACTGCCAATGGAAGGTGTTGCACTCATATTAGGTATTGATAGACTTTTAGATATGAGTAGAACTGCCATTAATGTAACTGGTGACATAATAGTTACAAAATTGATAGCTAAATTTAATTAAGACCATCATATTTCGACAAGCTACTTCTTAACCTTTCAGGTAATGAGCTAGGTCTGTTGGTATCTAGCGAAACATTAACAACAATAACTTCGAATGTACAAATAATTTTTTGTTGAATGTGAATAATTGAATCAAATGTAATACTTGAATTACCGATTTTCTTGGTTCGAATTCCAATTATAAAATCATCATCGTAAGTTAAAGGCGATAGATATTCAACAACTGTTTTTTTAACAAATAGATCACTATTTGTTTCTTTAAAGGGACCTAAATATGGACATCCGATTGCTTTATAATACTCGGTAACACCAATGTCAAAATAATTTAAATAATTGGCATTGAAAACTACTTTCTGCGAATCAACTTCAGACCATCTTACACAAAGTTTGTGAGTGAATTTGTATGAATCAATTTCCATTATTTTTTAAAAGTATTTATATAGAACCATATAGTAACAGACATGAGAATTAATGATGGTAACCCAGCGTAAATATAAGGAATATAAATGTAAGATGATTGATTTGATGGGGTGTAATTAATTATTTCTAGGAAAGAAAAAGCAGTTAGAATACCAAAAGCTAAACCTATTTTTGATAAAAAACTAACTATTGCATAATAAGAACTAGAATATATTTCACGTTTTGTATCTTTAATTTTATTGGCTATAATAATAGGAGGAATTACAATATTTGCTCCTCCAAAAAACCCAGTTAATAAGCAAAATAATGCATAGAAAAAGTGGTCATTGGGTTTTAAGAAGATGACAAAAATAAAAATCACCGATGATAAAAATAAATTCAAAAGCCATATTAGGTAAGGATCATAGTTTCTCGAAAATTTATTCCAACAAGCTATTCCAGCTATTCCACTTGAAAAATATAATAGTAAAAAAAACCAAAGAAAATCATAAAGATTCAAATAATCTCGTACAAAGTAAATAATTGTAAAAGCTGGTATTGATAGTGCTATGCTTGAAAAAAAGTAACATAAGAAAAAAGTTTTTATTCTTTTATCATCAAAAATTAATTTGAAATTTATGTCAACATTACATTCTTTTTTAAAATTGGATTTACTAAGCCAAGCAAAGAAAAATAATGCGCAAAATAAACATGGGATAAAAAAATAATTAGAAATAAAAACTAAAGGTTCAGTAATAGAAAAAACTTGAGTTAACAACTGAGGCGTTAATATACCAATAAAAATACCGATAATGGCAAATGATTCTCTTATAGAAATGGTATTTTTGATTTTTGATAAGTCTATGTCCCATTTAGTGCATAACCCTTGAGAGTTGATTGTTAAAACACTGTGACCAAGTGTAAATATAAATAGAACTGTAAATATATAAGCGATTAGGAAGGTATGAGGTATTTTAAATAATAGGTAAAATCCAAAAGTAAAAAAACATAAGCCTATAAGAATAATAGTTTTAACAGATCTAAAATTTTTGTCTGAATAACGACCAATTAAAGGATCAAGAAAAGCATCTAAAATACGAACAACGAAAATAATCAGTCCAATAATTAATGGAGTAAGGTCTGAATTTTGGGAATAAAAATCAGCAAGGTAAATACTTACAATGTAATGTGAAAAAGTAATTGATATAAATAATAAGCTGTGAAAAACCCCTAGATACATTAAAAGAATATGGAAATATTTAGGTTTATGTGATCATCATTTTTTAAAAAATAAAATGGTTGATCGTTATTATAATTATTAAATCCTCTGTAAGTGAGGGATAATTTGTAACTATCTAAAAATCGCCTTGACCCCTCAAGGATGCTAAAGCTACTAGTATCATTAGTGTCGATATTTGACCCAATTAAAAATTGTGTGTCATTAATATCATTAAAGTTAAATCTGAAACCAAAAAAAATATCATCATCCAAACTTGTTGCAGGTGCTTCAGATATATTCCTATCGTCAAATTGAAACTCAAGTAATGTATTTACTTCTATTCGATTAAATATTGAAGGTAGTAATTTCTCAAATCCAAAAACAGTAGAATTATATGATTTTCCAAATCCATTGGTATTTGTAGTTTCTAATTTAATAAGCAAGTCCTCACTTGTATATTGGTAGTCAAGTCCTATAAGATTTATAATTTTATATGTATTCACTATATTAAAATTTTCAATTGTTACAATGGGATCTCTTGAGTTACCTCGGAAAAAAATTAAACCAATGTCATTGTTTCCAAGATTTTTTTGAAATCTAGTTGAAAAGTCAATATGATTTTTTGAAGCAGAACCAGGAAATAAAGAAGAGGAATTAACTGGTAATGCAGACGAGAATCTTTTATTGAAAGTGCTAGAAGGTCTCTCTCTGAAATAAGGCATGATATAAAAAGAAAAAAGATCCATGTCAAAATATCTACGGTATCTAACTGATGGTTGACCTAGTTTTTTCTCACCATCCAAATCCTCTCTAAAATCCTTTTGATTTATAATATCAACAATATGTGCTGACTCAGTTACACCCCAAAAATTTTGAATTGATCCTATGGTTAGGTCAAATTTATCATCAACATATTGAACGAAAAGTTCTTTTATCTCAAAGTAGTCTCTAGCATCATCTGAGGAGTCATTTCTTAATAAACCAGAAAATTTATATTCAAATTTTGAATCAGATGGAAATAACTCTAATTCTGGTTTTAAATAACCAGAAAACTGACTCTTTTGATCATTAGGGTGTCGAGTTGATTTTTCTGGAAAAATTCTATAGTCAACTCCTAATTCAGTTTTAAAAGAAAAATCATTTTCAGCAAATACATTTAATGATAAAAAAAATATAAATAAGAAAAATTGCAAATTATTATCTTATTCTTTTTAATTTATTCGCATTAAATAAACTTTTATCAATCGCTGCATCAAAGTTATATGCTTCATATACGATCAAAGTACTTTTTTTAGTTTGATGATTGACCATGTTTAATTCATGAGCACGCCAAAATTTATTTTTGTAGAGTTTGTAATTATCGAAAGTCAAACTCTTTAGAAGTGAATTTTTTCTATCATAATAATCAATATATACAGCTATATAATCATTTTTATGCGTCCACACAATTCTTCTCGTATAGCCTGAATTTTCATAAGTTGGTGTTTGCTCAACTACAAAACAATCTACATCTTTAAAACTGCCAGGACATTTTTCTTCTCTTAAAAACGTATGAGTAAAACGATCGATTTCAAAAGATAATAGATCTTCATACGCATACTCTGACCCCATAAAAGGTCCAGATTTGTTAGATGAGGAAATTCTTTTAACTCTTTTTAAAGCAGGAAGAAACAGCCACTGATCATCGGGTTTTTTAATTTTTGTATGTGATAAAAAAATTGTACCTTCTACATCAGCTGGTGTATCAAAGATTGATAGGGATTTATCACCTTCATTCGGCTTATCATTCTCTAATGCCATTGATCTAATTTTTCTTTCCGCGACACCACCACTAGCATTTTTTAAAATCATTTGAAAAACAACTTCGGAGCCAACCCATCCAGTATTTCTTTTTACAGTTTCTTTTGCAATGTCAATTCCCTTTTGGTCAGCATATGACAGATTAAAAAAGAATATAGTTAATAGATAAGAATAAAAAATTTTTTTCATTAAAGTTCCTTTTAAGATTTGTCAAACTTCTTTAATACCCCTGGTAATAAAAGAAAGTCAGTAAATAAAGCAAAAAACACGGCTAAAGCAGTTAGTTGGCCTAATGATGCATTAATATTAAATGACGATAATGATATTATTGAAAAACCGATAATTAACACAAGAGTCGTAATTATTAAGGCAGGCCCAACAGTATTAAAAGCATAATTAAGAGCTTGATCAGTATTTAAATTATTTTCAGTTCTCGCTCTTTTGTATTTTGATAAAAAGTGTACTGTATCATCCACTATTATACCTAGAGAGGTAGCAGTTATAACTGATGCAGCTAGTCCAATTTCACCAGAAAAGATTGCCCAAACACCAAAAGCCATTCCAGCAGGAAACAAATTTGGAATAAGACTGATTAGTCCAAGCTTCCAACTTTTTAAGGCAACAAACAAAATTGCAGATATTAAAACTAATGCTGTTGTCGTACCAATTAACATTAAGTTAATATTCCTCTGAGTAATATAAGCAAAAAGAGGAAATGACCCAGTTGATTTTGTAGCATACTTATCCGCTTTTTTAAAATTGAAATTATCACTTAACCATTTAGAAGTTATGCCATCTAATTTAGATAGATCATTTGTAGTAATATTTTCCAATGTAGCAATAACTCTAGTGGCTGATTTGTCAACATTTATTTGATTAGTTAAATCAAGGCCGAGTGGTAAAGACATTTCATACAATAGTAGATATTGAGCTGCTAAATTTTTATTTGCTGGAAGTTTGTAATACTCAGGATCATCCTGATTCATATTTTTATTAAGTCTTTTAAAAATATTAGTGACACTCGAAACATGAACAACACCTTCTTGCTCATTTAAAAATTTAACAAAAGATTCTAATTTATTTAGATAGTTAGGGTCAGTAATTCCATTAGGATTGCCAGACGGTATAGACCATTCAGCCCTGTAGATTCCAGTAAGATTTTCAAGAGCAAATTCAGCGGATTGCCTAAACTCTAATGATTCATCAAAATATTCAACGAACTGATCATTTAATTCAATCTTGGGAATCATTGCTATAAGAATTATAGCAATGCACAATGTTGAATAAAAAAGTTTATTAGTGTTATTAACTATAAAGTTTGAAATCTGCTCCATTTTTGGAGTTTTATTTTGAGGAATTTTTTTGAATCTGAATGGTAGCACCATAACCATTGCTGGAAGAAGAGTTATTGAGAAAAGCCAAGCAGCGCCTACACCTAATGCAGAAAAATTACCTAAATCATTGAAAGGAGGTGCGTCAGAGAAATTTAGACTAAGAAAACCGATAATTGTTGTAAGACTTGTTAAAAAAACAGGTCCAAAGTTAATTCTCATTGATTCCATAAGAGCTTGTCTTTTTTCAAGCCCTTTTCTCAAGTTCTTTATTGTTGTTGTCAAAATATGCACAGCATCAGCAATTGCTAAAGTCATGATTATAATTACAGAGGTTCCAGCAGGAGTTGACCAATTTAAACCAGACCAACCACCGATACCTATTCCGGTAAATAATGAAAATAAAATAACACTCAATATAATGAAGACTGATGAAACAGATTTAAGAAATAGCCCTAAAAAAACCAAAAGAGCGAGATACATCAGGGGAAATAAAGTTTTGCTATCTTGAATTGTTGATTCTATAAAAGCATTATTTAATGCTATATTACCGGTGATTTCAATTTGATGATTAGGATTTTTTTGTAAAAATTCTTTTTTTAAATCCCTAACTTTTGCCATAATTTCAGGGACTTCGCTATTAGATTTTTTTGGTAAAGTAATGGTTGCACTGACAGCTGTAGTCTTACCATCTTTTGAAATTAAGAGGTTCTTAATTATGGGTTCACTGAGAGCGACGGACTTAATTTTATTAATTTGATTGGAATTTAATGAGGTATTTAGTGGGATTAAATCTTCTACGACCAATTCATCACCGATTGCATAAGTATTTTGAAAGTTACCAATTGAGTCTACTCTTGTTGAATAAGGTATTTGCCAAGAGTCACGAGTTAGTTTTCTTATAGATTCAAGTGTCTTTGGATTAAATATATCACCATCGTTTGGTTTTATAACAAACTGAACTACATCATTTCGAGAGTATGTATTTTGAAGGTTTTCAAATGCAATTAAGTTAGGATTTTTTTCTGAAAAGAAAATACGGTAATCTGTTTCAAAAACAATATTTTTAATCCCGAATCCACAGATCAATGCTAGTAAAATACATGCAGGTAAAACTAACCATCTAAATTTAATAATAAATTCTGAATAATGTTTAATCTTTTTTTCTAAATTCATTTTTTTTGGTAAAGGGTTAAATGTTAGTATGTTAAATTTTTTTTCTAAATTTATAGTTTGGGATTGCCAACTACAGATTTTTTGTCTAGGATTTCAACTGAATTTCCACTTGGATCGCTAATATAAATTGATTTAGTATCATCTCTATGTTTTTTGAGTGAGCCAAAGGATTCAGCATTATCTTTAAGAATACCAAAATGATTAGGGTGTTGATCTTTAAGTACTAGAGCTATGGATATATTATCAAACTCAAGTAGAGCCCATGAGTCATCTTGATATTTAACATTTAAATTAAATTTTTCACGATACCATGAAATACTCTCGTCGATATTTTTAACTTGTATTGCTAAGTGATGAATATTATCAAGCATATTTATTTTCCAAAAGCATTGCCAGAATTTTTAGGTCTATCAAGTGTAAATATGTTGTTTACAACTGTATACTCATTATAACCTAGTCTTGCAACAACATTTATTTTTTTCAAATCAATTTTTCCCTCTTTATTGATAATATTACTATTCAAATGAACCCCTACTACTTGACCAAAAATTACACAACCATTAAGTTTTTTACCATTTACATCTAAAAGATCTAAACTCTGAGTTACTTTGCACTCAAGAGACGCGAATGCCTCTTTAACTCTCGGAGAATTTATAATAATAGAATCAATTGGCGTTAATTTTGTAGTCTCAAATTCACTACTACCCTTTGGTAAGCCTTCAGAACTTGTATTCATCTGATCAATTAAATTTTTGCTTACAAGATTAAAAACAAATTCTTTTGTTTCTAAAACAAAATTTTTGCTATCTTTATTACCTTCAGGACAAAAAGATAAAATATTTGGGTAACTATAACAGCCAGAAAAAAAACTATACGGAGCTAGGTTTGTTTCTCCAATTTTACTTATTGAGGAAATCCAACCTATTGGTCGCGGAACAATTAGGCTTTTGAAAACATCATGAGGTAAGATTGATTGATTTCTTTCCTCAGGTTTAAAAAACATGGACACTTAAAGGTTATCTGCCAGAAAAAATAGGCTTTTTCTTATTAACAAATGATTTAATTCCATTTTGCGCGTCTTGTGTCTGCGTCATTTTGGCAATCTCAATTGTTTCTCTTTCCATTTGAGTCTCTAAGGTTTCAGTCCAAGTCTCATTCAATAATTTTTTTACAGATGAATAAGCTTTTGTAGGTCCATTAGCTAGATTAGAGGCTAGTTTGGATGTTTCTTCTTCAAGCAAATTATCATCAACAACTTTGTTGATTAAGCCCCAATCAAGTGCCTCATCTGCATTAAGTACCCTATTTGTTAAATACAATTCCATTAATCTTCTTCTGTTAATTAAGCGTTGTAAAAAATAAGTTGAACTACCATCTGGCGATAAGCCCACTTTAGTATAAGCGCTAGTGAATGTTGCAGACTTACAAGCAATTGCTAAATCACAAATGGCCATAAGACTTAAACCTGCTCCTGCCGCCACACCATTTATGGAAGCGATAACTGGTGCTTGTAATCTAGCCAAACGAGAAACACCAATATGCAAGAAACCAGTCATTTCTCGAACTAAATAATCAAGCCCATCTAAATTTTGAGAAAATTCAGAAATATCACCACCAGCACAAAAGGCTTTATCTCCAGAACCTGTTAAAATTACACATCTGATATTTGGATCACATGTTAAATTGTTAACATGATCGTGGAACAACCTAATGGCGTTGGTGTTTACTGCATTAAAAGCTTCTGGACGATTAAATTTTAAAGTGGCTATTGAATTTTTCTTTTCTAATGTGATTTCGTTTGATTTCATATTTCTTCTAAAAGTTATTAATTTATGTATACTGTTTTAATATATACTCTACAGGAAAAACGATGATATACAAACATATTGTTCTATTAATAGCATTTTTGCTAGCGTCTTGTTCTAATGATACTCAGACCATAAAGATTGGATATATTGATCCTCTTTCTGGTGCTTTTGCAAATGTTGGATCACATGGACTCAGAGAATTACAATATGTTGTTGAAAAAATTAATGATAGTGGTGGTGTTCTTGATGGAAAAAAATTCGAAATCATTGCTCTTGACAGTAAAACAAATCCTCAAGAAGCTTTAATCGCTCTAAAACAACTTACTGATCAAGGTGTAAAGTTCTTTTTTCAAGGTAATAGTTCAGCAGTAGCTGGTGCTTTAACTGAAGCAGTTTTAAAGCACAATGATAGAAATCCTGATTCTAGAATCATATTTCTTAATTATGGAGCAGTTGACCCGGCATTAACCAATGAAAAATGTAATTTTTGGCATTTTAGACTTGATGCAGATGTAGATATGAAAATGCAGGCTTTGACTAATTCTATTAAAAATATGGCTGACGTTAAAAACATTTATTTATTAAATCAAGATTATTCATTTGGTCATGCTGTTCAGTCTGCTGCTATCGAAATGATCTCAGCCAAAAGACCAGACATTGAAATTGTCGGTGATGAATTGCACCCTGTTGGTAAAATTAAAGACTTCTCTCCTTATGTGGCAAAGATTAAATCGAGTGGCGCTGATTCTGTTGTTACAGGAAATTGGGGTAATGATTTAAGTTTATTGGTTAAAGCTGGAAAAGAAGCTGGTTTAGATGTTAATTATTTTACATATTATGCTGGCATTGTTGGCACTACTGGAACCATTGGCCAGGCTGGGATAGACAAAGTTAAACAAGTTTCAATGTGGCATAATAACCTTGATGGTGAGCTCAATGAAGGTTTGACGTTAGGTTATCGCGAAAGATTCCCAGAGGCAAATGATGATTTTTTCTTTTTATCTCTTCTACATGGAATGGAGTTACTTCAAGGTGCGATCAACGCTACTCAATCAACGGATCCATTTGAAATAACTTTAGCACTTGAAAAAGGTTCTTATCAAGGGCCTACGGGCAAAGTATGGATGAGAAAAGACAATCACCAATTATTACAACCATTATTTGTATCAACTATGGTCGATATAAATGATGGATCAATAAAATATGATGTTGAAAGAACTGGCATTGGTTTTCTTACAGATTCCACAACAGAAGCTGATCAAACTATCATCAAAACAACTTGTAGCATGGGTAGACCAGATAGCTAAATTATTTATTGAAAAATCTAGGGCTGCCGATTAACTCTGTACACTTCCTCAATTTGTCTTAATTTTTTCATAATTCCCGCTAAATTTATCCTATTCTCAACTAAAAGAGTTAGATAAATAACACCGTACATGCTTGAGTCACCAGTTTCTGCGCTTGCATTTTCAATGCCAATACCTTGATTAGATAGCATTGAGGTCACCTTTGCTAAGACACCTGTTTTATTTGCCACTGAAATTTTGATATCAACTTCGAACAACTTACTTGTATTTGTATCCCAATCAACGTAAATCCATTTTTCTTTTGATTGTCGATATTTTTTTGCAATAGAGCAATTATGAGTATGAATCGTAAGACCATACCCTTTTTTTAAATAACCTATTATCGGGTCCCCAGGTATTGGTTTACAACATTTTGCAAACTGAAGAGCTCTGCCTTCAGAACCGTGAATAAGTAATGTAGTTTGTTTTGAGTTCTTATTAATTTTTTTATTTTTATCAATAAATTGTTTAGCTACAACCGCAGCAAGTTGTTTTCCTAGACCAATGTTAGAAAAAGTTTGGTCAGAATCTTCTAATTTTTCAATGGAATAAATAAATTCTTTTGATTTTTTTAAATTAATGCCAAAGTCAGTTAATGCTTGCATTAACATTTTTTTTCCAAATGCAATTGACTCTTCAAGTTGCATTGTTTTTAAATAGCTAATAATGTTATTTCTGGCTTTATGCGTAACAACAAAATTAAGCCAATTAGTGTTAGGTCTGGCATGTTCGGATTGAATAATGTTTATCTGATCGCCATTTCTTAATGAATATCTTAGAGGAGTTATATGACCATTAACTTCCGCTGCAATAGTATTATTACCAATATCACTATGAATAGCATATGCAAAATCAATACATGTAGAATTTTTAGGTAAATTTATAATTCTTCCTTTAGGAGTAAATACAAATACTTCATCTGGGAATAAATCAACTTTTAAATTTTCTAAATATTCATCTGCATTGTTAACATTACTGTGTGTTTCGATGACATTTTTCATCCATTCATGAGTTTTTATCTGTAGTTGACTTAGATTTGAATCATTATCTTTATACAGCCAATGGCTAGCGAGTCCAGACTCAGCAATTTTATGCATATTTGTTGTACGAATCTGTATCTCAATTGGAAGACTATAATTTGTAAATACTGTGGTATGTAAAGATTGATAGCCATTATTTTTTGGGATGGCAATATAGTCTTTAAATTTACCCGGCAATGGCTTGAAGTGTTGATGGATTATTCCAAGTGCTAAATAACAGTCATTTAAATCGCCAACAGTTATTCTAAATCCATATATGTCAAACACTTCTTCGAATGACAATTTTTTCTCAAGCATTTTTTTATAAATACTATATAGACTTTTTTCCCTTCCTGTCACTGTGCTTTTAATTTGGTTATGATGAAGACATTCAATGATACTTTTTTTGATTTTATTAATAATTTCTTTTCTATTTCCTCGAGCACTTATTACAGCTTTACTTAAAACGTGAAATCTATTTGGATAGAGTGACCTGAAGGATAATTCCTCTAATTCATGGTAAATCTGGTTTAAGCCTAATCTGTATGCAATTGGGGCATAAATTTCAATTGTTTCAGTAGCAATTTCTTGTTGCTTTATCTGGCTTAAAGCATCTAATGTTCTCATATTATGTAATCTGTCAGCTAATTTTATTAATATAACTCTGACATCTCTTGACATAGCAAGAAACATTTTTCTGAAATTTTCTGATTGTTCTTGAGACTTTGTATCAAACTTAATTTTATCAAGTTTCGACAAGCCATCAACTATCTTGGCAATATTTTCGCCAAATTCTGAACTTATATTTTCAACGTTTATATGAGTATCTTCTACAACATCATGCAAAAGTGCAGCACAAAGTGCTTTAGAATCAAGTTTCCAGCTAGTTAATATTTCGGCAACAGCAATAGGATGGGATATATAATCTTCACCAGATTTCCTAACTTGGCCCTGATGAGCAGCAGAACTAAACTCAAGAGCACTATAAACTTTGGATTTTTCGGTTTCGGTGAGATAATCAACAGACAACATCAATAATTGTCAAATAGAGAATTACTTTGGTTTTATAAGTTCAATACCAGCTTTACCAGTAGCTATTTCCCTAAGTGCAGCAACTGTACATTTGTCAATATCCTTGTTCATACTTTCACCTGAGCCAGGAGAAATTTGTCTTGCACGAACAGAAGCAGCCACGGTTAACTCGAACCTGTTGGGTATATATTTAATACAATCTTCTACGGTAATTCTAGCCATAATTAGTTTACTTAACAATAATGCTATTTAAAGCTTTTAAACATTTTTCAAAATTATCATTAATTATAACATATTCAAAATTTGATCCAATTGAAATTTCTTCATTAGCTTTTGCAAGTCTAATTTTAATTTGACCATCTGAGTCCTTACCCCTAGTATATAATCTTTTTTCTAAAATATTTAAATTTGGAGGGTTTATAAAAATCCTCACTGATTCAGGAAAAATTTTTTTTATTGACATAGCACCTTGTACATCTAGCTCTAAAAGAATGTGAGATAAATTTTTATTTAATTCTTCTTGTAACCATTTTTTATGAGTGCCATAGTAATTTCCATATACCTCAGCGTACTCAATAAATTCATTAGTTTTTATCATTTCGGTAAAACTTTTTTTAGAAACAAAAAAATAATCTTCTCCATTGACTTCAGACTCTCTAGGTTTCCTTGTTGTAAAAGAAACAGATTGTTTCAATGAACCATTAAATAACAATAATTCTCTTATAAGTGTGCTTTTTCCGCAGCCTGATGGAGCAGATATACAAAATAATTTTGATGCCATAATTATTCGATATTTGAAACTTGTTCTCTTAGTTTTTCAATGTTTGCTTTCATATCTAGTGATAAATCTATTATTTTTAAAGTAGTTGATTTAGACATTATTGTGTTAACTTCTCTGTTAAGTTCTTGGCAAAGAAATTCTAATAATTTGCCAAGAACACTTTTATTATTAATATAGTATGAAAATTTGTTTACGTGAGAGGATATTCTGATAATTTCTTCCTCAATGTCATGTTTTATTACTAAATTTACTATTTCTTTTTTTAGTAATTCATCTGAATTTTTATCAAATTCTTTAACCTTATCAATTAACTTATTTTTATATATTTTTAAAGACTTTTTTGAGATTTTTTTGATTTTTTCGCAAGAAGAATTAATCTTATTTAAATTAAAAATTAAGTTTTTCTTTAAATCCTTACCTTCCTTTTCACGAAATTTAATAAAATTATCAATACTTTCTCTCATACATGCTGTGATTAATTTATTATTTTTTTTTAGTAACTCAAAATTTTTTTCATTTTTATAAATAAGTAGATCAGAAACAGATAAAGGTAATATGTTCGGATTTTTTTTTAAAATTTCATTATTAAAATTTAGATATTTTGAAAAATTTTCATCAATCAATATTTTATTAGGTAGTGTTGGGTTATTAATTAAAAATACTTTTACCTCTACTTTGCCTCTAAAAACATGTTTTTGGACCATGGATCTGAATAAAAATTCATCAAAATTAGTTTCTAAATTATGTTTAAATGTTATGTCAAAAAAACGATTATTAACTGATTTAATTTCAATTAGTAAGCTAGATGTCGAATTAATTTTTTTCTGAGTTTTACCATATCCGGTCATGCTTTTGATCATATTAACTTTCTTAAATAATTATTATGAGAAAAAATAGAAATTTTAATGAAATTAGAAATGTTGAAATAATTCCTAATTATACTAGTAATTCAGATGGATCTGCATTAATTAAATTCGGAAATACTTGGGTATTATGCACTGCTAATATTGAAAGTGGGGCTCCTCTTTTTTTAAAAGGAAAAAATATTGGATGGCTAACAGCTGAATACTCCATGTTACCTGGTTCAACATCATCCAGAAGCAAAAGAGAGGCAGCTTTAGGCAGACAATCTGGAAGAACAATGGAAATACAGAGACTAATTGGCAGATCCTTAAGAACAGCATTAAATTCTAAAGCTATTGGTGAAAATACTATAAAAGTAGATTGCGATGTTTTACAAGCTGATGGTGGTACTAGAACATGTGCAATCACTGGAGGATTTGTTGCTTTGTACCTATGTTTGAAAGAAAAATTTAAAAATAATTTTAATTTTGAATCTTTTTTTTTCCATAAAGTAGCTTCAATATCCACAGGTATAATTAATGATAAGATTTTTGTTGATCTTGATTATGATGAGGATTCAAATTGTGATGTTGACATGAATTTAGTAATGAGTGATAACAATAAAATAATTGAAATACAATCTTCTTCTGAGAAAGGGCTTCATAATATACAGCAACTAAACTTAATGTATGAAAATGGCTTAAATGCTATCAATCAATTATTCGAGATACAAAAAAAAATTTTAGAGAAAGACTTTGAATAAAATTGTTTTCGCTTCTACAAATTACAATAAGTATAAAGAGTTCGTAAGAATATTTAAACTAAAAAACACAGAAATTGTTTTCAGTGATAATAAGTTTGAAGCACCTGAGGAAATCGGAACTTCCTTTTTTGAAAATGCACTTATAAAAGCAAAATATTATAGTAAAAAACATTTATTACCAGTGATTTCAGAGGATTCAGGGTTATGTGTAAAATCCTTAGATTATAAACCAGGCATATTCTCATCCACTTATTCTGGCTTAAACAATCCTTTAGAAAATAATAAAAAATTAATAAAAAATTTAAAAGATACAAAAGATAGAAATTGCTTTTACTTTTGCGCGCATGTTTTTTTAAGAAAATTTGACGATCCTTTTCCCGTATTTACATCATCAAAATGGCATGGTTTTATCGCCAAGAAATTAGCTGGGAAAAATGGATTTGGTTATGATCCAATATTTGTCGATTCAAAAACAGGTTTAAGTGCCTCAGAAATTAGTTTAGAAAAAAAAAATAGTATCAGTCATCGATACAGATCGTTAAAAAAACTTGAAAAGAAAATTCATAAATTAAATCTTAATGAATGAACACTTGAGCGCATCTAAATTTAATTTGACTAAATAGTGGTTTATGAAATCCATATTTTTTGCTGTCGAACAAATTTTTGAAATTCCTACTTTTTTATTTTGAAAGTCAGTAACTTTATATGATTTAATAATCTGTTTTGATACACCCACGCTACCATCAATTATTTCGCAATTCTTTAATAATGAAGAGATTTCATCTTTTATATATTCATAATGAGTACAACCTAAAATGATTGTCAGATTTTTTTTGTTAACAAAATTATGTAATATTTTTTTTAATAGATCTAAGATTTTACTTCTTGGGTAATTATATTCAATTGCCTCAACTAATTGGGGACATGGAATTATTTTTAAGTTTTTATCAAAATTGAAAGATTCTATAAGTTTCTTAAGTCTAAAACTTTTACCAGTTAGGTCAGTTGCTAATAACAATACTTCTTTATCTGTTTTTTTAATAAAAGCTGTTTTCACAGCGGGTTCAACACCGATAAAATTAATATTTTTATATTTTTCCCTTAAAAAATCGATTGATACAGCAGTGGCAGTATTACATGCAAGAACAATAGTATTTGCTTTTTCTTTAATTAAAAAAGATGCAATTTCAAACGATCTGTTTAAAATAAAACTATCGCTTTTATTGCCATAGGGCAAGTTTAAGTTATCAGCAACATAAATAAAATCTATATTACCTAAATGAGATATGGTCTTTTGTAATATATTTAGCCCACCTACACCTGAATCGTAAAAACCAATAGTATTTTCCATTAGAATAAAATATTTAAAAATAATTCATAATGATTAAAAAAAATATTTCAATTTATGTGCATTATCCATGGTGTAAAAAAAAGTGTCCTTACTGCGATTTTAATAGCCATCTATACTCTCAATATTACAATAAATTCCATAGTAAATTAGATAAAAAAAGACAGAAAAGCAATATCAATGACTTTTTTTTTAATAATTTACTAGAAGACTTAGAGGAAGAAACACAAGGAATTAAAGGAGCAAATTTAGTGTCAATTTATTTTGGGGGTGGTACTCCAAGTTTATTTGAGCCTAAGTTTATTAGTAAAATTATTAATGAAATTTTAAATCGTTTTGAGACCAAAAAAAATATAGAGATCTCAATGGAAGTAAATCCAGAAGATATTACTGATGAATATTTAAGTAACTTGCAAAATACAAAAATCAATAGAATTTCAATTGGGGCACAGACTTTTAATGATAAACACTTATTATTTTTAGGTAGGAATCACAATAGCATAGATATAGAAAATGCTATACATAAAATAAAAAATATATACAATAATTTCAATATAGATTTAATGTATGGGTTCAAGAATCAAACTAGTTCTCAGTTGAGTAATGATATAAAAATTATAAAAAAATTAGATCCTCCTCACATCTCTTGTTATCAGTTAACAATAGAAAAAGACACGGAATTTTATAGAAAAAGACCTGAGTTGCCATCTAATGATGAATTAGAAGCAATGCAAACTTTTATTGAGAACAGCTTTAAAAATTATACTAACTATGAAGTTTCTGCTTTTGCCAAAAAAGAATTTGAGTGTGTTCATAACTTTCATTATTGGACTTTCGGAGATTATGTTGGCATTGGTCCTGGTGCTCACAGTAAATTAACATTCGGTGATTATATTTTAAGAAAATCCAAGGTTAAAGATCCAATCAAGTATTTTGATCCAGTTAAACGCACATTAAATAAAAAAAAATATACAAAAAAAGATATTGTTTTGCAATATCTTATGAATATTTTAAGAACTAATATTGGGTTCGATCTTAATGATTTGGAAAAAGTTTGTAATACAATTCCGCCAGACTTTATCAAATGTATAAAAAAAGCAAAAGATTATGGTTTAATGGAAAAAAATAAATCTCAAAAATGGGTTCCTACAGTTAAAGGAAGACGTTTCCTAAATGATTTATTGCTAATTTTTATGTAATTTTCTTTAAAATGATTTCAGTAATTTTAGACTTATTTTTGACTGCTTTTTCTTCATATTTTGTCTGAGGCCTTTTGGATAAAATATTTGGTAATGTACTAGATATTTTAAATTTACCAACCAGTTTTTTTGAAAATAAATTTATACATTCAGCATAGTCTTGGTCGTCAGTTACAATACATATATATCCATTTACAGATAGAAAATTATAAAAAAAATTAAGATTTTTCAAATTAACGAGACGTCTTTTCTTATGTTTCTTTTTGGGCCATGGGTCGGGGAAGAAAAAAAAAATATTTTCAAATAATACCTGTTGTTTTAAAGATTCTAAAAAAACAAATACATCATTGTTAACTATTTTGATATTTGATAAATTATTATCAATAGACTTTCTTAACGCAATACTCACACCATTAAGGTATGTTTCAAGCCCAATAAAGTTTTTATTTGGATTACTTTTTGCCAAATGAACTAAGACGTCGCCTCTTCCAAAACCAACTTCGAGGCTGCAATTATTAAAAAAGTTGTCAGGTAATTTGGGCGCAATGTTAAGACTATATCTCGGTAAATAAGTTTCTAATAATTTTTTCTGACCATTAGATAATCTGCCATTTCGTAAAACATAACTTTTGATTGATCTTTGGTACATTTTTCAAAAATTTTTTTTTGGTGAACTAGCATTAGCTTTATAACTTTTGTTGAAAATCTTCATTTTTTTTGCTTCGTAAAAAAGTCGTCCAGCAATCACAGCATTTTTCATGGCTAAAGCCATTTTAATAGGATTAGGTGAGAGTGCAATTGCTGAATTAATTAGGACAGCTTCACAACCCATTTCCATGGCAGAGGCAGCGTCACTTGCCAACCCAATTCCAGCATCAATAATTATTGGCACATTAGCCTGTTCAATAATCAAAGAAATATTGAGAGGATTCAAAATTCCTTTACCTGATCCTATCAAAGAGCCTAAAGGCATTATTGCTACGCAACCAGTTTCTGAAAGATTTTTTGCAACTATTGGGTCATCAGAGGTGTAAGCCATAACTTCAAATCCCTTAGAAAAAAGTAATTCTGCACATTTAATGGTTTCGACAACGTTCGGGAACAGCGTTGTAGTGTCAGCTAAAATTTCCAGCTTAACTAGATTATGCCCTCCTAGAATTTCCCTAGCTACTTCCAAAGTATATAAAGCTTCTTTAGCACTGTAACAGCCAGCTGTATTGGGGAGAATCGTGTACTTTTTTGGAGATATAATATCAAGTAAATTTTTATTGTTTTTTTTATCAAAGTCAATTTTCCTGATAGCAACGGTAACAAGCTCAGTTCCAGATTCTGATAAAGCATTTTTAGTTTCAATAAGGCTACTATATTTGCCAGTTCCTAAAATTAACCTAGAACCAAATTTAAAACTACCTATTTTTAGCATTCTTAACCTCCACCAACAGCAACTATAATTTCAATACAGTCATTATTTTGCAGCACTATATTATTAAATTCTGACTTGGAAACCACCTTTCTATTGACAGTAACAGCGTAATAGTTTGGAAGTTTTTTTTTTTTTAAAAAATTCTCCAATGTAGTAAGACTTTGAATATTGAATAATTTATTATTATATGAGATTGTAATCATTCTTTAATTTTAAAATATTTCTTTTCAATTGGTTTACAAAGATTTTTCCCTATTACTTTTAAAATGGCATAAAAAAAATGGTAGATTTCACTTACCGTGGGTTCGCATAAATGATCCTTACAAAATTTGGATATCTGAAATTATGTTACAACAGACACAAGTAAAAACTGTACTTCGATATTATTTGAAATTTATACAAAAGTTTCCAACAATTGAATCACTTGCAGTTGCAAATCAAGAGACTGTATTGAAATATTGGGAGGGGTTAGGCTTTTATAAAAGAGCTATAAATATGCATAACTCAGCAAAATTAATTATCCAAAAAAAAAACAGAGAATTTCCTAATAATTTTGATGATTTAATAGCATTAAAAGGTGTTGGAAAAAGTACTGCTAATGCAATACTAATATTTGGTTTTGGAAAAAAATTAGCAATTTTAGATGCCAATGTAAAAAGGGTAATAAAAAGAATTTTTAATATTAAATCACAATCAAAACGTGATAATGAAAAATTCTTATGGATTCTAAGTGAAAAATTACTACCAAAATTTAATATAAAAGACTATACGCAAGCTTTGATGGATTTCGGATCTCTTGTATGTAAACCTATAAATCCAGAATGTAATAAATGTGATTTATTTAAATTATGCAAATATACATTTCCCGGTAAAAAAATTAAAAAAGTTATTAAAAGTGTTGATAAGGTATGTATTATTTTTAAATATAAAAAAAATTACTTGGCATTTAAAAATGATGATGGATTATTTTTAGGTTTATATACTTTTAATTTAGTTGATCATGATAAGGTTAAATCATTTCTAAAAAGCAAAATAAGAATTGAAAATATATTATCTTCAAAAAAAAAAGATACTTTACGACTAACCATTTCAAATAAAAAAATGACTATAGATCTACTCGTTATTGAAATTTCTAAAATTAAAGAGTTAAAGAATTATAAGATGGTCAGCGAAAAAGGTGCCACAGAAAATGACATACCTATACCCTTTTTTATAAAAAAAATAATTAAAAAATTACATTAAATCTCTATGTTTTTTTATTATAAGTTTGTTTGCAAGTATTTTATTGATTTTTTCTACTAAATAAACAGATCTATGTTTTCCGCCGGTACAACCAATAGAAAATACTAAAAAATTTCTAGAATTCATAAAATTTTTAATGTTCCATCTTATAAAATTTGAAATTTTTAATACTGATGATGATACTTTAGGATCATTAGAAAAAAAGTTTTCGACAGACTTGTCTAAACCTGATTTGTTAATAAGTTTTTCTTCATAAAATGGATTTGCTAGATGTCTAACATCAAACATGAAATCGGTATTTTCTGGCAAACCATGCTTAAAGCCAAAGGATTGAAGAATAATAACTGTTGTATCTTTTTTTGTAATATATTTTATGATAAGATTCCGAAGCTCTTTTGGATTAAGCCCATCTGTCTTAATAATAGTGCTTAATTTTTTTAAAGGTAGTAATAGTTTTTTTTCATGTTTTACACACTCAGATAAATCTCTGTTAGGTTTAAATAAAGGATGAATCCTTCTCGTTTCTGCATACCTTACTTCAATTGTTTTATATGATGCATCTAAAAATAAAAATTTTAATATAATTTTTTTGTTTTTTTTTAAAGTATGAAGGTCATTTATTAGACTGGTAATACTATCTATATTCCGACTATCAAGTACAATTCCAATCTTAGAATATTGACTTTTTATTAATGAATTCACTGTGTCTGAAATTATTTTTGATGGCAATGCATCTATACATGAAAATTGCATATCTTCAATTGCTTTTGTTGCAATTGTTTTACCAGCACCTGAAACACCAGAGATTATTATAAGTTCCATTTACTTTTCATTTTTTTTTATAAAGTTTGATTGTCGTTCAATGAATTCTTTAGTACAGTCAATACCTCTTAACTGCAAGATATAATTTCTAACTGCTGCTTCAACCAAAACAGCCAAGTTTCTCCCCGCGGCAACAGGTAATGTTATTTTTCTAACCTCAACGCCCAATATATTTTCTTGGCTTGAGTCGAGTGGTAGACGTTGTAATTTAGACGAAGTGTCAAATTTTTTTAATTCTATAATCAGCTTCAGGTTTTTTTTTCTTCTCACTGCAGTTTCACCAAATATTGTTTTAATATTTAACATTCCTATTCCTCTTACCTCTAAATAGTCAAGAAGCATTTCGGAGCATACACACTCAAGCGTGTGAGGACCGATATGGAATATTTCAACAATATCATCAGCTACCAATCCTGAACCACGAGATATTAACTCTAGCGCTAACTCACTTTTGCCAACTCCACTTTTACCTATAATTAGTACTCCCATTCCTAACACATCTAGAAGCACTCCATGCATTTGTTTTTTATCTGCAATAAACCTGGAAAGGTAACTTCTTAATACCCATATAATTTGTAGGCTTGATTGTTTAGATTGCAGCAATGGAATTTTGTTGAACTTACAAAAATCTGTAATTAATTGAGATGGTTTTAAATCATTTGACACTATTAAGCATGCTGTATTTTTTGAATTTAATTTTTTTAAGGTTATTTTTTCTTTCTCAATAAAACTTGATTCTTGATCGCTAATAATTTGAATCCAATTTAAGTGAATAAAATTAAGATGGCCAATCAAGCCCATTGAAGAATTCTTGACGCTTGAATATTCAAGTATTTGATTAGTATCTTCAAAAAGAAGAAAATTTAAATCTAATTCAAATTTATTATCATCAAAAATCTTTTTTACCGATAGTTTTCTCATTAGTAATTAAAAAAAGAGCAAATTTTTTTTTTATCATCAGAATTTGATAAAAAATCCAATTTAAGAGGATCACTGAAAATTGAGGCAATTTTTGATAGAAGATTAAGATGTTTTTCATTTGAATGATAGGGAATAATAGATAAAAAAACATATTTGGCAATGTGTTGATCTTCGTCATAAGTTAAGCATTTATTTAATCTACAAAATATCCCAATTGGTGATTTGATCCAGAAAAGTCTCCCATGCGGTAAAGCCAATTGATTACCGATATAGGTTGAACCTATAGATTCTCTTTGAAGAATAGAATCAATAATTTTTTTTTTGGAAATTCCAAATTCTAAACTTATTTTTTCTGACAAAAATTTAAAAACTGATTCCTTATTATCAAATTCTAAATTTAATAAAACTCTAGTAGAGTCAAGAAAATCTTTCATTTCACTATAATTTTTTTCTTAAATTTGCCGGAAGAAAATTGAGACCCTCTCTATATTTGGCCACAGTCCTTCTTGCTATTTTTATATTTTTGTCACCAAGTAATTTTGCAATTTGATTGTCGGAAAAAGGTTTTGCTTTATTTTCATTATTAACAATTTCTTTTATTAAAGCCCTAGTAGCTGTAGAAGATAAAGATTCACCGGTATTTAGACTAACATGGCTTCCGAAGAAGTATTTTAATTCAAACACTCCACTTGGAGTGGAAATATATTTTTGTGTTGTAACTCTAGAAATTGTTGATTCATGTAATTCTAATTCTTCAGCAATTTCTTTCAATATTAGGGGTTTCATGGCAATTTCGCCATCCTCAAAAAATTTTTTTTGGTGCTTTACAATTGACTTCGAAACTCTCAGGATTGTTTCTTGTCTTTGTTCAATGCTTTTTATAAACCACTTTGCTTCCTGAAATGAATTATTCAATTCTGAATTAGAACCATTGCTTTTGATGATATTGGCATAATTTTGGTTGATTTTAATTTTTGGGAAGCTGTTGGAATTTAGTCTTACATTCCAAGTATTTTTTTCTTTAAAAGCAACAACGTCAGGGATAATGAAATTTGTTTCTTTTAAACTATCAAAATTTTTAAGTGGTTTTGGTTCAAGGTTTAGAATAATTTCGTTAATTTCTTTTAATTCTTTATCGTTTACCTTTAAATATTTTCTTAATTTGGTGTAGTCTTTACGTTCCAATAGATGTAAATATTCAATGAGCACAATTTCAATTTTTTCTCTTAGCAAAATATTGATATCTAGCCTTTTTGATTGAATTAGTAAACACTCAGAAACAGTTCTAGCGCCAATACCAACAGGATCTAAATTTTGCAGAATTTCTAATGATTTCGAAAAATATTCTTTGTCAATATTTTTATTAAAGTTTTTCTGAAAATTAATCCTTAGTTCTTCAAGGTCATCTATTAAATATCCTTTATCATCTAAATTATCGATTAAAAATTCAACAATCTCTTTGGTCTCTGATTCAATTCGTAAAAATAAGAGTTGTTCTTTAATAATACTTTGAGGAGTTTTATGTTCTTCAATTAAATTTTGGTATTGATCATCAAACTCACTGGAATTATTGGATTTATTTCTATGAGACAGTTCCTTAATATCACGATCATTTGTGTTTTTGTCATTATTTTGCGAATTATCATTCTCTTCTTCAATGGTTTCAATTAAAGGGTTTTCAATAATAACTTTTGAGATTTCTTGGCGTAAATCAAGAGACGAGAGTTGTAAAATTTTTATAGATTGTTGAAGTTGAGGAGTTAAATGGAGACTTTGATTAAATTTTAGTTGGAGGGAATTTTTCATATTAAAGTCTAAAATTATTACCTAAATAAAATTTTTGAACATCTGGATTCTCAACAATCATTTCGGGTTTGCCATGAGCAATTATACTTCCATTGTTAATTATGTAAGCCTTGTTGCAAATATCAAGGGTATCCCTAACATTATGATCAGTTATAAGTATACCAATATTGTTTTCTTGTAATTTTTTTATTATATTTTTTATGTCAATTATTGCTATTGGGTCAATTCCAGCAAAAGGTTCGTCTAATAGTAGAAATTTTGGGAAAGTTGCTAAGGCTCTTGCAATTTCGACTCTTCTTCTTTCGCCTCCTGATAAAGTTATAGCAGTAGAACTTTTTATGTGAGTTATTGAAAGTAATTCTAATAACTCTTCAACCTTATTTTCAATTCTTGAATCATCATTAATATGTAGCTCAACTACAGCTCTAATATTTTCCTCAACATTTAATTTTCTAAAAATAGATGATTCTTGAGGTAAATAACAAAGTCCCTCCTTGCTGCGTGAATCAATTGAGATATTTGAAATTTCATTATCATCAAGAAAAATCTCTCCTGAATCAGCTTTGACAAGACCAACCAGCACATAAAAAAAAGAGGTCTTTCCAGCACCATTGGGTCCGAGTAGACCAACTATTTCTTTTTTTTGTATTTCAATTGATACATTACTAAGTACTGTTTTTAAACCGTACTTTTTCGTTAAATTCAGTGAAAATAACTTAGACATAATTATTTATTAATTTTCACTTTGACTCTTTCTGAAGAATTATTTGAATCGCCTGTTAGGCTAATTGATTTAGTGCTTAGATTGAAGAGAACGGAATGAGCACTAATTGTATTGTCAATAGACTCAATATAAGCATTTCCAATGAGAAGGATAGTTTGATCTTCAGAGTTAAACAATATTTCTTCTGAGGTACCATTAATTTTATTATTCTCTGGTAATTCATTGTCAAGGTTAAAAGATGCTGGTGTTCCAAAAGCTTGTATTAATGAAATATTATTTTTTTTTCTAGAAATAATTACTCTATCAGATGATAAGCTGAGTGCACCATACTTTAAAACAACATTGCCACTAAATGTGCTTATAGACTTCAATTCGTCAATGTGCATGGAGTCAGATTCTATTAAAATTTCACTTTTTAAGGGTTCACTATAAACACTATTTAATAACAAAAGGGAGAAAGTGATTTTAAATAAAAAACTAATAAATTGTCGCATTGACATTTCCTATTGCATTAATTTCTTTTCTTTTAGTATAGATATAAACTAGATCAGATTGAAAAAAAAAAGAATTGTTATTGCTTTCAGTTAACTTTATATTAACATTATTTCTTAAAATAAAATTACCTTCATTATTTAGGTAGGATGCTTCCATTGAACTTAATTCCATTTCTTTTTTATTCGGAAAATCTGCAAGAAAAATTCTTGGATTAAAAAGTTCACCATTCCTTAAACTATTAAAATAATTTAGTTTTGTGGCTTCGAAAGATACAATAATAAGACCTTCATTATCAGTTCTTATAGCGGAAAAATTTTTTAAAATTAATGAGGGGGGTTTCTTATTCGACAATAAAAAAATTAAGTCGCCATCCTGAACTTTTTTGTTAAGGTAAAATGTAAGTATGAAAAAAACAACTAGAAAAAAAATTCCAATTAATCCTACCCATTTCTCATTGAGTATTCTTTTAAAGTTTTCAATAATCACACTTAATTATAAAACAAATAAATGGATAAATATTCTTTATTAGTAATTACTTTAATTTTTTTACTAACAGCTTTTCATGTTTTTTCTTACTTGAAATTACCTGGATTATTGGTCTATCCATTGGTTGGTGTAATTATTGGTCCTAGCTGCCTATCTTTAGTTCAAGATGTAAATTTAATTTATTCTCTTGCTGATTTTGGAGTTATTTTCTTGATGTTTGCAATTGGTCTTGAATTTAGTCTTTCAAAATTGTTAATAATTAAAAAATATGTGTTTATCCTTGGTTTTTTTCAAGTTGCGATCACTATTGCCATAGTTTTTTCTATTTCATTTATATTTAATGTAGATTACTCAAGATCTATCGTTTTAAGTATTATTGTAGCAATTTCATCAACAGCAATTTTAGGGAAATATCTCCAAGATTCATCAGAACTCAATACTGACTCTGGCCAAAAAATAATTGGAATCCTCTTATTTCAAGATTTAATTGTTGTGCCTGTCTTAATTTTCTTGCCATATTTATCCGGCAATGAAATGCCCGATACTTATAGTTTAGTTAAAAATTTATTTTTATCAATTACTATAATTACTTTAATTTTAAACTTTGGCCATAGGCCATTGACTTACCTGTTTAAGTCCACGTCTAAAAAAAAGTCTTCAGAGCTATTTTCAGTTTTAGTTTTAACAATAACGTTAGGTTTTAGTTGGCTGACAGGTTATTTTAATTTATCGCATCTTTTAGGAGCATTTTTAGCTGGGGTTTTAATTTCCGAAACTAAGTTCAAGGAAGGTGTGCTCAAGGATATAAAACCATTCAAAGATTTATTAATGGGAGTTTTTTTCCTTTCCATTGGTCTTCAGGTCGACATAGGCTTTGTTTATGATAATTACCTACATATCATTTTAGTTACAACTATCTTAATGTTCTTGAAGTTTTTAATAATGTTTGTAATTTTTAGAGTTATTCCATTTGCAAAAAATAAATCTAACTTTAAAGCATCAATTCTTTTATGTGGAGGTGGTGAATTTGGCCTTGTTATAATAAATTATCTTGTTGATAGTAAGTTTTTTTCAAATTATCAATTAGATTTTGTTATCGCCTCAATTTTGTTGAGTATGGTTCTTAATTCATTAATTATTGAAAAATTCAATTTATTGACTAACTTACTTAATAAATTAAATTTCAATAAAAAATCGCTCGATTTGTATCAAAATTTAGCTAAATTTAGTGAATTTAAAGACCACGTTATAGTATGTGGTTTTGGAAGAACCGGCAAAATACTTTATGAAAATTTAAAAAAGAAAAATTTTGAAATTGTCCTTGTCGAAAAAAGTGATAAAAATATAAACAGTAATGTTAAAAATAATTTTATCCATGGTGATGCGTCTGAAATTATAAATCTAAATTCTGCTGGAATATCTAGAGCAAAGCTTATCGTGATAACTATCCAAAACCTTTTTGAATCTAAATCCATAATTATGTCGGTTAGAAATTTGAACCCAAAAATTCGCATCTTAGCAGTAATCAAAGACGAGATTTTTTATGATGAGCTTAAAAATTTAGGTGCTACCGAAGTAATATCGACTAATTTAGAGTTTGACTTAATGTTGGTTTCACAATCCTTGTTATTATTAAATAATTCCCTGGGTAGTGTTATGACTTATATGGATAGAATTAAAAGTAAAAGGTATGAGTTATTTAAGGGCATTGATATAGACGATCAAACAAAAATTGAGTTTTATAACGAAATTAATACTAAACTTTTATCTTTTGAAGTGAAACAAAATAACAAGATAATAGGAAATAATTTAAAATTTCTTACATTGGATAAATTTAAGGTCAAGTTGATTTCACATCAAAAGTTTGGAAAAAGAAATACGCTTCCAGATGCAAATACAATTTTTGAACAAAATGATTTCTTGGTCTTCTCTGGAATGGAGGATGATTTGGTTATTTTTGAAAAATTTCTAAATCAATAGTTTCTTTTATTTCTTTTTTGATGCCCCCAAATGTCCTAATGTATGGTTTGTTTTCAAGTATCTTTTTGGGCAACCTTGAAATTGCTTCTTTAGCTAGAGATAAATTCTCATACTTACCATAAGTAATACAATAACCATTTTTATTTCCAATTATGGTTTGATAAATTAAAAAATTATTCTTGTCAAAGAAATTTTCTTGGTCTTTTAAAAACAAAATAACTTTTTGTGGATCGAAGTGTATTGAAATTAATATAGTCGAAACACTATTACTGGAATTTTTTATTTCTAATAAAGAACTACGTATCTTTTCATTTAATGAAAATACATTAAATACTTGAACTTGATTTTTTTTTAACTCTTTATTTTCTTTTTTAAAGATGGTGTCCTTTTCTAAACCTTTTTCTAAACCCTTTTCTTTATTAAAGAAATTATTAAATGAAAAAAAAAGAATTAAGCAAATAGTTAATGAGATTGTTAAAAAAAAAAAATTA